>Ga0255048_10000170_pt1 | contig 46692 bp, 79 predicted proteins | sample JV7_2_2_MG_FD_183619 | JGI IMG/M metagenome (GOLD analysis project Ga0255048, IMG submission 183619) | Seawater microbial communities from Jervis Inlet, British Columbia, Canada - JV7_2_2 | ecosystem: Environmental > Aquatic > Marine > Inlet | place: Canada: British Columbia | collected 2016-10-06 | reverse complement strand
GCGGCGGCGTAGGCGTCGGCAGCGTCGGCAGCGTCGGCAGCGCCGGCAGCTATCCACGCAACCCAATAGGCAGCGTCTAGATCGGCCCGCGCTGCGTCCAACCGTTCTTTGAGTTCAGCTTTCGTCGTCATCAGTCGCACTTTCGTAGGCCTCCCGCGCAGCGCAGTAAACGACACGGGCGTCGTCGGCGACGTCGCGGGCGGTACCGAGGGCGTCGCGGGCAGCGGCGGCGGTACCGAGGGCGTCGTCGTAGACTACCCTCGCCTGGTCCAACCGTTCTTTGAGTTCAGCTTTCGTCATTTAGACAACCTTTTCTGCAGCCTGGCAATCTCGAGTGTAAGGGCGGCGTCCTGCTCCTCTGGCGTCACGTCGGCAACGAGATACCGTCTCCCGCTGCACTCGGTGCAGTTGGCATAGCCCACGCATCTATACCCATCAGCATCCACGTATGCCCATTTACTACCCGGCTCTCTGCCCGAGCTCGAGCAGTGTCCACAGGGTTCGTGCCGGAAGCCGCGTAGGGTGCGCTCGTGGCGCGCCTCATCGGCTATCGAGTCGACAGACTCCCAGAAACTTTTCGATGTGGTGCTCATTCAGCTACCTCCCATTCCTCGGGCTCGTCGAAGGCAGGCTGCGCGGTGAGCCAGCCGTAGAGGTCTAGCTCCCCAACGCGCACGTGGTGATACTGCGAGCGCTGGTTGAGCATCACTTTGCCAGCCGCATAGGCCCGCTGGAGCTTCTCCTGGGGCGAGTAGAAGGCGTCCATGGGGAGGTCGCCAATCATGTCGCTGACGGCCGAGCATAAGTATGCGTCCAGATATTCTGTGCCGTCGGGAGCGGTCACTCTCCACTGGACGTGGGTGTCCTGGCTGTCCAGGGCCTCACGCACCTGGTCAATCTCAATCGTTAGTTTCATTCGATTATCTCCCAATTCTCAGGTTCGTTGAAGGCGGGCCCTGGCTGGCCAAGGCGCGAGAAATCCATCCCCGCGGCGTGCACGTAGTCATACCCGTAGGGCACGTGGCGGACCACCTTGCCCGCCGCATAGGCCTTCTCTAGCTTCTCCTTGGGCGACTCGAAGGCGTCCTCAGGCAACCAGGCTGCCAGACTGTGTAGCGCGACGGGCAGCGTCGGGCCAAAGTGTTTTTTGCCGCCGGAGTCCGTCACGATGTAGCCGCCAGGCCCGATATCGTCCGCGGGGATACGCTCTATCTCGATCGTTAGTGTCATTGGGTTCTCCTGAATTAAAAGCCGCCCCCCGGACCATTCCAGGGGGAGGCAGGAGGAAGAGACTCATAACCTACCTGCCTCCATGAGTACTGTCAACGGGTGACGTAGATTCTTTCTACGCCGACCTTCCGACTGTCTGGTCGATCAAGGCGGAACGTCAGGGTCTGCTGCCCTTGGTGACGTCGACCGGAACGCAGGAGGCCCTCCGCGCCTGGGTACCACTGCGAGAGGGCGTCGCCGGATACCCTCACGCCCTCAGGCACCAGTTGCGCCAACACATTCGTGTACCTCATGTGAGGCCGGCCACCGCGTCGGCGAAATGTGATCCGAACATGATCCCCTGGACGGAGGGTACCGGTGTCCACGTCACACGCCTCCAGCCTCTCGACCACCTGCTCTGCCGGAGGGGGGTCACATGCGAGGTCGACACGTCCTACTGCCACGAGGTTCGTCGGAGAGGCCGGTGTGTGGCCCTCCTGGGTCCAGTGCACCACACGAGCCACCGAGCGCGTACGGCTGCCTTCTAAGCTCAGCGTTAGGCCATCCCGCCAGGGGTAGAGCGTCGAGGGGGTTTCTTGCTCGGAGAGGGCAGTGGGATCTCCGGACAACCGCACGCCGTCCAGGCGGCCGTAAGTCCAACCTCGGACCTCCATGACGCGTGACCTGTAGCCTGCGACGAAGTGCACCTGGAGTGTGTCCCCGAGCGCGAAATCGTAGGGGTGGAATTCAGAGGGGGTCAGGGTCCGTTTCATGCCAGGCAATTTGGGGCGCCTAGAGGGCCTTGTCAAGGGCTGAACAATCGATCACAACTGTAGCCCCCCGCGTGTGCACCCAGACTTATAATAGAGATCCTTTAATAGTATATAGGTAATAGTAAAATATATAGATAGTATAGGAAGTTCGGACACACACGCGGGGGGCTACAGTTGTAATGCTTTGCCAGATTCATTGAGGTTTTTAATTAAATTAGTTTTCGCCTTTATTGCCGAATTAAATCCACAAAATGATTTCCCTCCGATCTTTATTGCCGAATTAAATCCAAAAATGATTTTCTCCGTATTTATCGCATACCGAGCGGTATGTGAGACATTAAAAAGCCCGACCATGTGGCCGGGCTTTCGGTTCCTAGCCCTCCCAGGGGGTTAGGAGGGCTAATTCTGAGGCCCAGTTATTTGCCTTTTTGCACCTTTCGAAGTTTCTGAGCTGCCCTCAACGGGGTCCGAGACGTCGCGGCACTCCCGCCGTGAGACACCGTCACACCCTTGGCGCGAATGATCACGTCCCATGCGCCATCCATCCACCCGATGCCCCCCGTCTGCCCTACCTGTACCCCGAATGCGGTGGTCGCATGCCAGGGCGTAGTGTAGGTGCCTCCGAATCGCCACGACCTGTCTCCACTGGCGTAGTGTAGGAGGTACCCTCCGTCCACCAGATCCACCGCGCAGACCCCATAGTCGGCGTAGATGCATGTGCCGTTTTCGTAGTACTCCTCCTTAACGATCTCGACCTTGGACCCCGCCAGTAGGAGGGACGGGCGGGGCACGGCGATCAGGGAGTCTCCCCACACACGAAGCCACTTTGCCGGCCCTAGGTCCGTGTCCGTGGTAGGCTCGTCCAGGTGCATCCACTTCACCCTGCCGTCTTCTCGGACGCCGGGACATGCCTTTGGGAGGGACCATCGCCTCTCCTTAATCCGCCCGGCCGTCCGAGCTCTTCCCGCCATAGCGAGTGAGCGCCATGGAGTCCAGGCAGGAGATCCACCGTCGGTCCGCCATTGGCCATCTGACACAGAGTAAGTCAGTAGAGTGCCGTCAGCGTAATTGGCCTCCATGACCTGAGAGCGCCCTAGGTGTGACTGTCTGACACTGGACGTCATCGCCACGCCGTGCAGGTGGAGAGGGGGCAGAATCTCAATCCAGTCCTCGTGGACGACGGTGTCTTCTCGCGACAGCGAATTGTCCCAGAAGTCCGTCGCTCCATGCAACAGCGACACTACTTGCCGTTTCATTGTGACCCCTCGGCTAGGCTCGCCTGGGATAGGTCCACCCCGAAGACCAGGTCTAGGAGCCGGTCTGTGTTCCCCTGGGGAGCGATCACGGGCACCTCAGTGGTGGGGTTCAGTTCTGCCATGAGGTCAGAGTACTCGGAGGGGGTAAGTGTCGGGGCTTGACTAGGTCGTTGCGTCTGCATGCTATTTACTATAGCTGCAGGAATCCCTCGGTCAAGTGTTTTACGGCCCTCCCCGTGCATCTAGTAGATCTAGGACTAGTAAATAGACCTGACGGTTGGACAATCGTTTTTCCGGTGTGCTCGTGTGCGCTTTCTCAAGGACCCCCTGGTTAGCGACGAGGCGTTTGAGCACTCGATCCGGGATACGGCTCATGGAGCAAACACCGCCGTGATGGCGTCCTCCGGATCAGCCCCCCGTCCACAGATGCCAGCATGTCGCAGTTCCCAATCCCCCGAATCGCATTTCTCGAGCCGCAGACCATGGTACCCTCTCCCCCACTGCAGGCCGTTGACGCTGTCGGTGTGGTTGAACAGTCCACCGAATGCCAGTACATCCGAATCCCAAATCTCCAGGTCCACACCTGTGAGTTTGACAACCAGATTGGTGGCGGGGATTGACACCTCAATATCCGGAGTCGCCTCTCCGAGCAGGCCCTCTACGGTCGCTTCTGCGAAATCCGACAGTGCACTCATGGGCCGAAGTTTAACACTGAGACAGCCCCCACTGCCATAACTCACCGCCCCCCTGCAAGAGTTTGACGTCACTGGTCCGTGAAATATTTCACGTCAGCACCCATTCACGAATACATCGACATTGGTAATCTTCACCGGGATGGCCTACTTCCGGGGGATTGCCCCGATGGAAGCGCAGGCCCTCGAGCGCGGCGTGACTTTCGCGAGTGCGCTCGTCCCCTGGACCCGCCGTGCGCCAAATATAGTGCTCCAGCCCGGCGGTCTTACCGCGGGCCTCGTCGATCTGGCTGTGGTATTTTAGAGTCTGGTCCCTCGCCCAGAGGTCGGACTTCGCCTGACTAACCCCGGTCACCCGGCGCAACTCCTCGGCGAGCTCTTTCGGTCGGGCGTCCCGAAAGTTCTGCAACGTCTGGGAGACGGCCTCCCTCTGTTGCTGGGTGAGGTCCTTGATCAAGTCCACATTGGTGCGGCGAAACTTCGCCAAGCTCTTGGTCGAATCAATCCCCTCGAATACGTCAGGAGCGATCCCTGGGATCTTGAGGATGTCACCCTCGACCTTGCGCACGCTGCGCTCTCCTATGCGCCAGATCTCCAGAGAGAGGGATCGAGAGACGCGGCCCGCCTTAATGCCCTTCCGGTAAACGACCTCCATGCGAGCGGCCTGGAGGTCGTTGAATCGGCTCGCTTTGCGGGACCCTTTGCGGGCCTTCAGCGATCTCCTACGACGGGAGGCCACGGCAGCCGTCCATGGAGTGATCGATCCGCCTGCAATCCTCACATAGGTGCTCGTCCCACGGGAGGGAGGCGCCACAGCCTATGCATCTACTCCCCACGATGCGCAGGTAGAGGTAGGACACAGTGTGGTCAATCCAGCGGGGTAACTGCCATTTGCGGAAGGGACGGGGTGTCACGGTACCTCTTCCTCCACTTGGGGTGCCGTGAAAAGGTCCGTGTCGTATTCGTACTCCTCGGATCGGAGGTCTGCCGCCGCCTCGACGGCGAGCTCTTCAGAGTCCGCCTTGACGCGCACGATCTCCCAGCAAATTACGGGTATTTTCACGATGTAATTGTTCATTCTGCCACCTCCAACCGGAAGCCTAGGGCCTCCTCGACTTCACGCATTAGGTCTTCCGTCTCACGGGCCTCCCAGGCCTCTCCGTAGAGTTCATTGATTCCGGAGCACTCCTCTCCATAGTGGATTTGGCCGCACTCCGCGCAGCGGCGCGCGCGAGCGTCACCCCTCGGGGGGCGAAATTTCATCGGCCCGTGAAATCTAGTCATACCCATATGTCAGTCATCATACACCGCCCTCGCTTCGCGTCAAGCACGTAACTCGCCTGACGAGGTGGTTCGGGGTTGGCTCGGATCGAGTAGGCGTACTCCCCGTAACCGATAAGGCTCCCGTTGGTGATGTAGTTGGTCCCGTAGCCGGTCTGGTGAAAGTGCCCGATGTGGTGGTAGTCCGCGCGCTTGACCTTGTCCCACCCCATGATGGCTTTTTTCAAAGGCACGTCCAAGCCGCCGACACCCCCGCCGTAGCGGACATCATCCCCGTGACAGAAGTGCAGCGTGTGGTGCATCACGTCCACGTAGGTGTGCTTGGACAAATCAACCCGCAGCTCCGGGACATCCTTTGCCAAGATTTGCCCCAGCATGTATTCGTAGGAATTCTCCCCTGCGGTCGCGATGCGCCGTCCTGGGGTGGTCCGGCCGTGGTTGCCAAAATCCCAGGGCACGATGAGTTGGGCGCCAGTCTCCGACCGGACAAAGTTGATCCCGGATAGAATGGTGTCGCGTAGCCAGATAACCTCCTCGACGGGGGACATGGCATTGCCTTCCATCAGCTCCTCGTGGATGTGCCCGGTCATCAAGTCCCCTCCGAACCACATCACGATCTGGGGGATGTCGAACGTGGCGCGATGGGTGTCCACAAGGCGCACAACGCCCTGGAAGAATCTCTCTGCCCTCTGCTTCGCGACGGCGGGGTTGTACTCGTTGACGCCCGCTACTTTGATGGGGTCTACGGTTTCACCGATGTGCCAATCGGAAGCCAACACGACGAATGCCCCGTGGCGTTTGCCCCCGGAGTTGCGGCGTGGAACCGGTACAGGGGCCGGTTCCGGTAGGCTCTCATAAAGGTCCACCTTTTCTCGGAGCGTGGAGATCTCTTCTTCGTGAGAGCGCAGCTGCCGCTTTGATGCAGCTAGTCGGTCGCGGGTTTTGCGAGCCTCGACTCGATCAGCTGCCTTCGTCCCCAGCAGGGTCGTCAGATTCGGCAGGCCCGCCCTCTTCAGCCGCATTCGGAGGGCGTCCGCCGTTAGGCTCAAACCCAGCTCCACCGAAATTCGATCCAGCGCCTCCACTGTTGTCAGGCTCGTCTCCACTATCGATTTGATCATCTAGGTCCTCCACCCCGGCAGCAAATTCGTCGGAGTCTTCTATACGTATACCAGCTGCCAAAGCCGATGCCCAGGTTTTATCCGTGCCCAGACTCGACTCCCAGACGATGCGGTCTCCTGTTATTCGAAGATTCCGGACTTGCTCCAGCTCCAGCTGAGTCGGAGTCTTGAGGGGCGGAAAGGTGATCGTCACTTTCGTGCCCAGATGCGCGCCCAGCAGGAACTCGATCTGGGGTTTCAAGAACAAGGTTTGGTAGGCCGCGCAGTAGTCGTCCCACTGCCGGAGATCGCTCTCCCCGGTGGCGCTGAGGCCACTGGGCGCCTGTTTAAACAGCACCGTCACAGGGATGCCCGCCGCGCCCGCGACGCTCACGATGATAGCCTGCAGCGTCTGGGGAAGGCTTGCGAAGCTGACGGACTCGCGCCTGTACTCCTCCCCCTCTTCGAGCACTACCGACTTTAGGATGGAGCTCCCGTGATTGAAACTTACCATGCGGTCGATGAGAAACTGGCGCCCCTTCTGCGCGATGGCACGGTGCAGATTTTTCAAGGTGAACACAGGGGTGCTCGCCTCTTGAAGAAGGTTTCCAGCCGCAGCCCACGCCATGGCGTAACGACCGAGATCGTCCCAGATCGGCTGCAACAGGGAAATACCCCATTCCGGGGATGCGGAGACGTCCTCTTCTTTCTGGTTCTTTTTCACGGCAGGGGAGCGCACAACGCGCAGCAGGCGAGTCTCATGGAACTCCATCTCGTTGCGCGGGTGAGAGCCTTGGACCAGGTACTGCTCGGGAAATCTCAGTTTTGGGTCGTTCTTTTTTTCATACCTCTGGGTGGCTTGGAGATCGAAACAGGAGAACGCATCAAGGAATTCCAGTTTCCCGGCCTCGGGCGGAGCCCTGTCAAGCGCCCCGCCCCCAGCGCCGTAGCCCAGGAAAACACCTCCACCGCCGTAGACTCCCGACAAGTAGTGCGCGCGCTGTAAGGCGCCCTCGGAGTATCTCTCGTGGTTCAACTTCCGCCAGGCCTTCAGCTTGGAGCCGTCAGTATCCTCGTCGATCTCGAACCCACGCACCATGGCGTGGTCGACGACCGCGCGCACCACGCGCTGCGCCAGCCAGTTCTGCGCCCACAGGACGTCCAACTCTGCCTGGGTCAGAAAAGGCATATCTTCCACGGCCATGCATTTGCCGCGGTCGGATGTGCTGAGGCCCAGCCCTGTTGCCGTATTGTAGATTCCGTCCTTCCGAAGGGTCCCGGCTGCGTCTGCTATGTAGTTGGTCATTCAATCAAGGCCTTTGCCGCGGCGGCTAGATCCGCATTGTAGCCGGTGAGCTCCCCCGCAAGACGGAGGAATTGGGACGTGGTGTCCACGCGGTCGTCTTTTCCGAAATTCGGGAAACCCACTAGCTCCGCTCGATTGACATCCGCAAAAGTTGCATCCGGATAGACTACCAGTTTTCCAGCAAATTTGGTAGTCTGGACTTTAAATCTGAGTTCTTTCGAACCCTCCGCCTCCACGGCCATCAGACCAGGGACCTCCGCGTCGAAATCCTGGCGGATCGCCACGCCGTTGGCTTTGTCCTCAATGATCTTCACGTCGGCGCGATCCCAGTAGGGTCGGTCTTGCGCGGCGCGGAATTCTATGCGGGATTTTGGGTAGTTCCAGATCCCCGCTACTTCGTCGACCAGGAGAAAGCGAGTAGCGGGTGCCAGACGCACCTCTTCGAATTCGGGGGCGTGCCCCTTCTCCCGGTCCGTGCGGGAATTGGTCAGCCGGTACGCCTTGACAAGAGACGACGTGGCCGCCCACAGCTGCCCCACAGAGTTAGAATGACTGGCCTTTTCCCCTTTGTGCCCGAAATCCCAGGACTGGAAGAATATGCAGTCCAAGGGGAGGTCTTGCCACACCAGTTCGAGCCATGACTCCTCGACGTAACCCCCCGTGCCGGGCGTAGGGTTCTGTTGGAGTTGTGCGTCTGCCTCGCCTCCGAGGTTAGCGCGCGCGAGGGCGCGGGACTCGGGGGTAGGGAACCTCGCCTCCCACAGCACCTCGCCCGGCTCCGTGCGCTGATCGGCGATCCCCAGTGAGTTCCCGAGATCCCAACTACATTGGGGCACGTATTCGAAGGGCAGGCACAGGTGCTCGGTGCCCGGCTGTTGGAGGAAACGTTGTGCGGGATCCATCGCGTGAAGCCTTTGCATCACGAGCAAGCGAGAGAAGCGCTCGGCGTTACGATGGCGCGTGGAGAACGTCCTAGAGATTCGGGACCAAGCTTTGTCCAGCTCCACCACGGTGAAGTCTTTGGCCTTGACGGGATCGTCGAGTACCTGGTAATCCGCGTGCGTGCCGGTGGATTTTCCGTCGATTGAGGTGGAAAACCTGCGACCCCCAGCGGTGTTGGAGTAGTCGCGGAAGGAGGGCTTCGACCCCTTGATGGTCACCTTGCCAGGGAAGGCCTGTTGGAAAAGGGGAGAGGACACCACGTCGTAGGTGCGCTCCGCGTGCTTAACCACGAGGTTGAGATCGTACGACACCGACATCACCGCCTCGGCAGGGCGCTGAGACCACACCCAGGCTGGCCAGAGGACCTGGAAGAGCAGCGATTTTGTGTGGGACGGGGGGACGTTGACCACGCCGATCTTGAACTGAAACATCGAGAACGCCGTGGCGAACTCACACATCGCCCCGTGATGCCAGCTCTCCACGAACGCCGCGCTCGGTTCCGCGAGGTGCCAAAACGCCCTCGCGAAACCCAGGAACCCGTGTCGCCGGGCATGCTCTCGGGCAAGTTCGGCGCGCTGGATCACGTGTGGACCTCCACAGCAACGCCGGAGGTCTCCGCTAGGCGCATCATTCCTCTAGTACCCTTGCTGACGCCCAGCGGGAAAGCTTGCACGCTGACCTCGTATCCACACTCACGCAGGGCCAGCAGCACCTTCAACATCTCCGCGTTGCGCTTCGGGCCAGCGGCTCTACCGTGCTTGTCCCATTGGGCGGGCATGGGTATGAGGGTATCGTAATCCTGACGCATGCCCGCCACTACGGCATCAAGGCCCTTCGGGCAGTCTCCGTGTATGACTACGTCCCAAAGGGGGAGCTCCAGGGCTACGGGCTCCAGGTCCACCCACTCGCGCGACCCCGTGAATATTGCGGCTTTCATTTCTCGCACCGCCCGTGGTGGACGTACACAGCGAACGTTCGGTCCTTGTCACTGATGTCACTCATCGTCTACACTTTCGTAGGCCTCGTAGGCCTCGAGGTAGTCAGCACGGGCGTCATCGTAGGCGGCGCTGGAGGCACGGGTGTTGAAATAGGCGGCGTCGTAAGCGGCCCACGCCTCGTCCACCCTAGCTTTGAGCTTAGCTTTCGACTCCCTTGCGCGTTCGTTGTACCCCACGTAAAAGACGCCATCACTGCAGGAGTCCAATTCCGTTTGGGCCTCTGCCGTTCTTTCACATGCGCGGCACTTCAGAGAGTCCTCTGCGTGGGGGTGCCCGCACGTCGGGCACGATGTAATCAATTTTGTAATGCGGTACGAGGCCCCGCGGTAGTCGTAAATACCCTCCCGCTCCGGCATGGTAATCCCCTCCACCACATGGTAGATCGGCCAGCTTTCCCAGGCCTTGCGCTGGGAGTCCAGGCAACCCGCGTGCCCGTCTGCGGATTCCCGTGTGAGCCACACCGACGCGAGAAGCTGTTTGCCGGAGGCGTGCAGCGTCCAGACTTCATACCGGATCACTCCCCCCTCCGGCGGGCGAGTACGAGAGCGGCCGTCTCGTAGGCGAGGTTCACTGTATCCTCCGCGGAGCCGGCGTAGCCTACCATCTCCTTGACGTAGGCCTCCGCGAGAGTGATTAGCTCCCCATCTAAGTCGGGTGTGGTGTCACTGGATTTAGACGGAATCAGGAACGGCTCCAAGCTCTCCGCTCTGTCGAGGTCCAAGTTCCCCCCACTGTTACTGTACTGCCAGATCGCGTAGTCCTCTGCGCCTGCAGGCAGGGCCGGGTCGGGGGCATTCGTCCAGTGAGCTACCCACAAGGGGCATTGGGTCGGATAAGGGATCCCGAGCTTGCCCCAGTCCCTCTGGCTCGTGTAGATGACCGGATCGTACCCATGCTCAGCCCGAAACTGCCTCAGGTACTCCATGATTTCAGAGGCGGAGCTGGAGGTCAGTGGTGGATCGTACTTGTCATTTGACTCCACGTCCAATGCCATCCTTAGGCTCGCGCCTCCCAACGCCTCAGGCGCGGGAACGGAACAGCCCGGGCGCCAGAACTGGTAATAGCCGTAGGGCACGTTTGCGCGTAGACAGTTGTACGAGTGATTCGCTACGGAGCGGTCTTCCCGATCTCCGTAGAACGCTCTAATATAGAGGAAGTCGAAGGTGTCGTAGGCATGGAACCCCTTTCCTACTTGGAACGTCTCTCCTGAGGCGTTGGGGGCCTGGTACTTGCTGATATCGCATCCGGCTAGCATTGTGAGTAATCTTTCTTGAGCAGGCTCTGGACGATCGGGAGGGGGTTTTGACGAGTTGTGGATATCGCATGGGTGACGGATGTATGATGCCATCCCCACCCCGAGACGCTGTAACCGTACTGCTCTGTGGCGATAGACCAAACAACCCCCCGCACCAGAGGGAGGGGCTGACGCATGACGCGTTCCTGGAGGTGCTCGGGTGTGAGGCCGAATTGATCGGCAACGTACGCCACCATTTCATGGAACGTCACGCCAACAACCCCCGAGCCAACGCGATGGACTGGCGGATGTCGTCGAGGGCGTTGTGCTTCGTCCCCCGCATCTGGCTGACGCTCCCGAACCGCTTCGGGAACAGACCGCGGGCAATGAGCAGGGACGTTGAGTCGAAGTTTCTGTAATGGAACATCCCCTCCAACCGAGGCATGTCTACTTTCAGAAACGCGCGGTCGAAGTGCACGGAGCTTCCGCACATCGCGCTACGGCTCGGGACGTTGTAGACTTCCATCCACTGACACAGGAGGGTCTCGGCTTCGTCTGAGGGCAAAGAGTCTTCGGACAGGACCTTGTCCACGAGACCGGTCTTGACGTGCATCTGCAGGACGCGGTCGCACATTCTGCTCAGGGTGTTATCGTCTTGTCGGACGACGACCTCCTTAAACGCTAGCTCCTTGAGCGTCGAGTCCGTGGCCACGACGGCGACTTCCAGGATCGAGTCCTCTGAGGCGTTGAGGCCAGTGGTCTCGATGTCAATCCATATTAGATTGTGGGACATGTTGGGTTCCTTTGGTGGGTCTACGTCCTTCCTTTCTGCGTTATTTGGTTGATGATGTCAAACTCCGAATCGGAAATCTTTGACCAATCAATCTCGGCCTCCCCTCCGGCCGTGTCTTGCCCGTCCAGGAACGCCATGACGGTTACCAAGTCGCGTACGCTCATGTTGATCTCGTCGCTCCCCTGCTCGCGGCGGATCAACTTCCGGCTGCCGAGGTAGGCCAGCATGCGGAAGTTCTCACGGATGGCGCCATCCCGATCCGTGGGGAGGGGGACGGAGAGGCGCTCATCAAATGCCTTCGCGCGCGCGGCCCAGGAGTTCTTGACGGCTACTTGGTGTGTGGGGATTTCCCGCTCACCGTGGAGCCACGACAGGAAGTAAAGGAACTCGTCCTCGCTCTCGTGGGTAAGCTGCTTCCAGGGTTCGACGGAATCCGGAACTACTTGTAGCATGTTTCTAGGGTACCTGGAAAACGCTCCGAAGTCTACGAGCGATTTTCCTCACGATGTTCGGAGCCTTGTGCACGGCCAGTCCGATCCCAATGGCGTCGAGCTCGTCGAGCCAGACCTCGGGGGTCGTGTCTGTGGGGATCTCGGGCACCCCCGGGAGAGGCCCGACCATGCGCCAGACCTCGCGGCACGAGGCAAGCTTGCTGATCTGGGGGCGCCCGAGCAGAGCGCCTCGCCAGTCCGCGACCGAGACATAGCCATGAGATTTCGCGAGGGTGTGTGCTAGCAGCCATCCCGCCGTTTGGCAGGTGCGGTAAATTGTTTTCTGGCGTGTCTTCGCGCCACGACTGTGCTGGTCCTCACACACCGCAAGGTCGACCTCCCTCACGGGCAGGTGCCGCCCGGACCAGATTAGCTTCCCGCCTTCGATCAGCGCAGAGCCGAACTTGACCCCGGGATCAATTGATTGAATTAGGGTCAACTCCGCCGCTCTCTTCGGGGTAAGTGTGCATGACGTGCTCCCTCATCGCTTGCACCATGTGCCTAAGCACCTCAGGGGTCTCCTCTCGCACTGCCAGGAAGGCGGCACTGACGTCCGTCACGAAGTTGGTGTCTGTATAGTCCTCACCACGATTACGTGCAAAGAACGCGCATACTAAGGTGGCCTCGAGCAGGTCGTACTTCAGGGATTTCATGTCACCTCCAAAAGAAAAAGCCCTCCGACTCACGCGACGGAACCCACTTACGTCACACGAGCCGGAGGGCCAGTCATTAGATATCACGCCCACCCGCTTTTGGCAAGCTTTCGCATTAGGACCACTTGTCAATTCGCATCTCCGCGATCTCAACGGACTTCGGATCCAAGTCTATGCCAATGAAGTCTCTACCCGCACACAGCGCGGCACACCCCGTGCTGCCGGAGCCGCAGAAAGGATCCAGGACCACCCCTCCCGGAGGGCAGATGAGTTCCACGATCCACTGCATGAGCGCGATGGGCTTCACGGTGGGGTGGGTGTTCTTCCGAAGGGTCTTCCCCCTTTGGTGAGGTGTGCTCGCCGCTGTCTTCCGTCCGTCATCCGTCGTACCAAACTCCAAGGATTCCAGGCCGGCCTCTTTCTCAGACTTCGATGCTTTCGGGCAGTAAAAGAATCGACTCGCGCTCATGCCCGGTCGGTCCCCGGACTGCGCGTCCAGCTGCGCCGCGGCTTCCTCGTCCAAGATGACATTGGCGGGCCAGCGCCCGAGAGGGCTTGCCGGGTTGGCGCCAGTGAGGTCGGAGTCGTTGGCCCAGGAATTCTCCATTACACCACCGCGTGCACGGATGGCGTCAACACCTTTTTGCAGTTTCTCAAAATCGGCGGCGTCAGCGGGGATCCTGCAGTCGTCGATGTTTAGGGCGCCGGTACCGTAAGTGTCTAGATTCCTTAGTATGGCACCGGTATAGGGCTTCCGGGCTAGCACGATTGGCTCCCACGCTGGCTTCAAGCAAGTGCCTCTACCGTTCATGCCAGCGCGCTCAGTGCTCGGGCCTTTAGGCATTCCGGAGCCGTAGAGCCAGCACAGGCAGTCGCGGATCTCCCACCCTGCATCTTCAAGGGCACACGCTAGTCGATGGTAGGTTCTTGGGCCCCCCATTGCAGCCAACCACGCGCCCGGCTTCGCCACTCGAAGGCACTCCGCCCAGTATTCAGGACCGGGGACCTGACGATCCCACTCCCGCCCTTGAAAGTCGATCCCGTACGGGGGATCCGTGACGACGGCGTCGACGCTGGATTCGTCAAAACCTGGCATCAACTCCAGGCAGCCCCCCAGCAATACGAAATGGCTCATTTCCTACCCAACAGTGTGCGAGCGTCCCTCAGGATCACCTGGAGGATGTGTCGAGCGTCGTCGCGCTTCTCGGCCATGATCGCCATCAAGGCCATTTGCTCTCTGTGAGGGAACTGGGCCAAAAAGGCGCCCACGTTGACCTCCGGGGGATTCGCCCTCAGCTCGTCCATCACATCCAAAAGGTGCAAGGCCTTGCGCAGGTCTTCCTTACCATTTTTGTCGGCCCACCTGATTACGTACCGTAACGCCAGGGCCTCGAGGGCAGGGCAGTCGTGAGCCTCGTACATCTCCACGGGCTGAATCCCATATTTCTTGTAGTGGTTTCCCCCGACCTGGGCGTCCAGCGCGCTCACTTCGCGCCTCCCGTCAGTAATTCGACAGCTCGCAGTTCCCCGGTCTCCCACACGGGGAGGGCGGTGGTGTAGGCGGTGTAGGCGGCGGCTTCGGCGGCAGCGGCGTTGGCGGCGTTGGCAGCGGCGTTGGCGGCGCGGGCGGCGGCGTCGTAGGCGGCGTAGCGGGCGGTGTAGGCGGCGTCGTAGGCGGCGTAGCGGGCGGTGAGGGCGGCGTCGGAGCAGGCCTCAAGGTAGGCGTGGCGGGCGGTGAGGGCGGTGGGGGCTAGGGCGTCGTCGTAGGCGTCGAGGGCGGCGGATTGCATCTGCTGCCATGTACTATTAGGATCGTGGGCCACGTCTAACAGATCCTGGTAGGGGGCCCCCGCGGAGGCGCAGGATAGCGCGGCGCACTCCAGTGCCAGAATCACCACGGCACGGGTGTCCCACGGATGGGATTCCACGATGGTGCGTTGGCTGCAGGAGAGTTTGTCGCTTCCCTGTTGGATTTCTCCCTCACATTCCACCACATGGATCCACGTAGGGTTGTACGGGCAATATTTCAGGGCGTTAAGTATGTGTATTGAGGCGTGGAGTCCACTGGCGCAGAGCCGCACGGGACCGTCGTGGTGGAGTGTCTCACCGATGGCGGGGAGGGGCCGTCCGTCACGGAGGGTGTCGGATGTAATATGGTAGGCTCTCACTTCGCCCCCTGTAGTGTGGTGAGCCAAGAGGAGGAGTCCTCGGACAGGAGGAGTCGTTCAGCCTCATGTGCGGCCAACTGTACCGTGGTTCGGGGGCACGTGGTCCGGCTCCTCCCATGGATGTCGGTGAATGTGATCTGCACCCCCACTATGGTGTTTCGGATCGTGATGGTGTTTAGGGCTTCCATATCTGCAGTTCTCCGTCTGTGTAGATTGCTTCGGCCATCTTCGACCAGACTGACATCGCGCACGGCGCTGAGTCAAGGGGCACGTCGGGGAGAATCTCCGCCGAGCCGTTCCGTACTATGGATCTCGCCACCTTAGACATCTTGTCCTGGCGGCCGATGGGACATTCCATGATCCACTCGTCGTGAATGAACGCTAACAGCGCGCACCCCCGTAGCGCTCCACGTAGGCACGCCTCCGCGAGTAGCCAGTGGATGTGCCCAGTCACCACGGCGCCCAGACCTTGGAACCCGGTATTCGCCGCGGCGCAGTAGGTGGCGTTGCGCCGCATGATGTGGGTGCCAGGTATCGCCAGATCGTACAGGTCCGTTGGATTTTTGAGCTTACGGATCTGCTTGAGATAGAAGGGGATCTCCGGCATCGCCGCCTCAACCGCATTCCTCAAAGGGCCTTCACAGAATTCCTTCTCGAGGAACACCGGGGGCGTTCGTCCTCTACCGTACGGGACCAGCTTCTTCCAAGACATTCCGCCCATTCGGCCGTATAGCGCCACCTTGGAGATGTCCCGGTTCTTTTTCAGTTCGGGGCACCCGGCCTGTTTTCGTGCGAAGGCCTCCTTGTACGGAATACCCATCAACACCGCCGCAACCCCACAATGGTAATCGTGGTTATCGTTGATGGCGTCAGCTACGGACCGTCTGGCGTGCCTCCAGATCAGTAACTGAGCGAACGTCCCGAGCTCCAGCCCACCGATGTCGAACTGCACGAAACAGTGCCCCTCACGAGGCGCAAAGCACTCACGGATCCCAGGGGCCCCCCTGAGGTTCTGGATGTTGGGATTGCTGCTGATGCTTCGCAGAGTTGCCGCCCAGCTCATACGCGTGTGGATAGGCTGGTGCACCCCGGCCTCGAGCAGGGGGAGATCTTTAGCGAGTATCGCGCTGCTCTGTCCGTACCCGGCGAACGCCTCGAGCTCCGGATCCCCAGAGTCTTCCAGCGTCACGCGGTCGGTGGCTACGCCCCCCTTGTCCGTCTTCGGCGCCGCGCCCTCGTAGGCCTCCGTGACGGCCCCCTTGATGACTTCCATCTTCTTGGAGAACCAGGAAGGCTCCCCCTCCTTGCCCTCACGTTGGCGGTGGCGCAGATCGGACGCGAACTTGGCGTCCGTCTTGCGTACCAAGAACCCGTTGTCCAACGCCCGCTGCAGCAGGTGATCGATCTGCGACTCAACCCCCTTGCGGAGATCCTCAATGCCGCTGGCGCGTGTGCGGAGGCCTCGAGCGGAGGTGAGGTTGCGAGCAAACGCGGTGCGGACCATCCACCCCATGTCCTGCTGACGGAAGCCAATCCGCCCCCTCTGCCTCTTGAGTAAAGTCTGCGTGATGACGGCGTCCGACTGGGCGTACTCTCGGTGCGCCGCTGGCAGGTCTCCGCCGTTGAGATACCTCCCGAAGGTCAGCCGAATAGCTGTGTCCTTGCTTGGGCGGGGCATGCCGTAGCGGACTACGACTTCGTCCAGAGCCAGAGGCCCTTGTGAAGCCTGCCCTTGAATCTGCCCAATGCGCTCAAGTAGCATCGTGTCCAGGACGCGATTCTCCCGGAGCGCGTCAAGGACGGCATCACGGAAATCTGGAAACCACTCGTACGACACGAGGAGATCGTAGATGACGTTGTGCCCGATGATCAGATCGGAAGCGAGCAACTCAGGGAGAAAGGGCTCCATCTCCTCACGAATCAAGAGCCCTTTCTCTGAGCCGCGAGACCACGCCAGGCACACCGGCGGAGGTGCCGGCATGCCTGGACGGATGATGTCCGTCTCAAGATCGAACGTGGTCTCTCCCATCACAGACTCATAAAGGTTTGAGCTGGGATCTTGGCGTACTTGATGGGCGCGTCGGGCTTCACCTTGCGGAGCTCCCTGCTCTCCTTGAGCTCCTTGCGGACTTGGCTGATCCTAATGTCCTTGATCTCGCCGGTCTCAAACATCTGCTCCAGAACCCCCGCATCACTCGCGGCGACGAGCTGGTTCCGCAGCTCCCCGTACGACGCTGCCTCCTGGAAGTCTTTCCCGTGCAGCGCGAAGAGTAGCCCCCGCTCTTTTAGCGCACGTGATTTTCGCTTCCAGTCCTCGAGGCCCATGGTCTCGATCTTGTGGCAGATTTTCATAAGACTGCCCCCGGGCACCAACGTCTCGTTGACAATGGTATTGGGGCAATTGAACCCGAGCAGCTTGAACGTGAAGAAGTACATGGGGAACGAGGTCCCATCACTCGGCTTGTACTCCGCGCTTGTGAGGTGTAAGTCAAACGTCCCGTCTGTGTCGGGGAGCCATGATGCCTCCTGCCGGTGGTTGTAGTTCTGGATGTCCTCTGCGCTGAGGTCGTACTCATGTGTCTCTGTTGTCGTCATTCTGCTCTTTCTTTTTGTTGGTCAGTTTTCGAAGCACGAAGTCGAGGAGTGCCCCGACTACTGCGCCGATCACAGTTGGTAGGATCTTCATTCGTTCCGCCTTAATTTAGTCCACGGTTGGAATCGTTCAACCCACCCGACACTAGGGAAGTCCCCTTGGAAACAGAAAGCCCGATCATCCACTGTCAGGTGGGCGGCAGGTTTCTGTGTAGGGAACCTCAATCTTTCCAAGGTCCACACACTGATATCATGGTCTGTAAACCAACGCTGCATGGCTTCAATGGCCCCCTCCTCCTTTGAGCGAGCCGAGTAGATCGACACCTCAAAACCCTGCCAAACGAGCCGCCCCAGCCACTCAAACGCCCCGTCGACAGGTTGGTCGGGGATCTGGCACGCGCCCTGCCAGCCGCTGTCGTACGAGTGGATTACTCCATCAAAATCCACGCAGATTTTTTTTTGCATATCTCATTTCCTGTAGAAGGCGTACCCCTGTTGCTTGATTTGTGGAATGGCCACCGTGGCGAAGAGGAGCTTCTGCTCAAAACCGAGCGTGGCTTTGGTGCTCTCCGCTGTCCGCATCGCTTTAGTTACCGCATCCAGGTCCTCCGTGCAAGTCAGAAGCACGTCGCACGTCACGTCCTCCGTTTGGTAGTCCCGGTGCGTGCGGCTGCACCACTGCTCAAAGTCCAGCCCGCTCGCCGGAGGTGAGGTGAAAACGTTGTGCTGCCAGCGCTGGAGGTTGTGTCCCTCGCGGCACGCCTGGTAGCTGGCGATCACGATCTTGTCACGGACGTTGTCGATGAGCCTGCCCCTGAGATCACAGGCGTCCTGTTGAAAAAAACACCAACCCGTCCGACGTTCCAACTCACGCCCGAGCTCCACGGACGTGGTCCACACGATGGTCCTCCGTCCACTCTTCGCCACGAGCTCCTGGATTTTATCGAGGACGTGGTACGAATGCCAGACGGTCTCCCGGGTGACTTTGAACGTGGGCTCGAGCTCTTTCCACTCGTCGTAGGAGTCCAGTTGCAGCTCACCCCGCTCACACGCGCCTTTGATCTGGTACACGGAGTCGAGCTTGTCCGAGCACTCAATGATGCTACGGGTGTCGGAGCAGAACGCGGTGCGTGCCTTGTACCAATCCTCCGGAGGCCAGGGTACATGCTTCGCGGAGAACCCCATGCCCAGCTGGCGTGCGCAAGCGTAAACCCCGAAGGCATCCCCGAAAGTCCAGGAGTCGGGCGCAGTCCAGTCCAACCTCAGTGGCGCGAAGAGATCGTCCATCATCACAGGAGCCTGCACCTCGTGACACTCGATATGTAAAGCGCGCTCCGTGTAGGTCTGCGTCGAGACGATCACCCCGGGGGCGCTGACGAGCCGGTCCCGGTAGGCGTCTTGCGCCTCTTCTCGATTCCGCACGGCGCCAAGATCCTCGGACAGGAATTGGTATTCGGTCCCATCCCCCCTTGGATCCAATAACGAGGCCCAGGTTTCCTGGTCTCCTGTTTTCAGGGGAACGGGAGCGCCTTTACCCAGCGCCATGAAAAGCATGTGGGCGTAGTCCATCAACCCATCACGCATGAAGGTCCCTGAAAGGAAGCACATGCGGACGCGACCCCAGTTGTTCATCTTGTGCCGCAACACGCGCTTCGCAACGGCGCTGTTCAAAATCCGTTTCAACTTGTGCGCTTCGTCGCAGACGATCAGATCGGGATCGTACTCGCTCAACATCTTCGCGCCCGTCACGGTCCCTAGTTTCGAGTACGACTCGATACGATAGGAGAGAGGCAGGCGCCAGTGAAGGCGGAGCTCCCGGAAGGCAGCTCTCGTTTTTTTCAGGAGGTTGGACGGCACCAGTAGCAGAGGGCGTCGCGACCCGAACACCGTGGGGAGCAAACCTGAGATGAGAGTCTTGCCGGAACCCACCCGCGCGTTGGCAAAGAGCCCCCCACATAGAGGGGCCTCCAGTAAACACGCTGCCTGGATGGGGTGAAGCCGTTGGGTGCCTTGCGGCGTGCGGAGTTCCCGAGAGAGTTCCTCCGCGTAGATTACAGCTTCAGCTTGCCAGTCACGTTTGGGCAGGTTCCGGATTCGACTCACGCCTCGGGGGACCCTTTCAATTTATCCTCACACCACTCACAGAGGATCGGAGGATCGTCATCCCACAAAAGACAGGGTTCTCCGCACAATTCGCAGGTCAGAAAGTGCACCTTGTCGTCGGGGCCGACGTCTTCGATCACGGCTCGATCCGGATCGTGATCGTGACCGTGCCTCCGACGGGGATCGCGAGCTTCGTCTCGGCAGGCGCGGGGGCAGCCGGAGGTGAGGGCGGCGGTGGGGCAGCTGTCACGGGAGCTTTGCGCGGGCGGCCGCGTGGTTTTTTCACAGGTTCGGGTTCCGGCTCGGGTTCCGGCTCGGGCGGGGGCGCGGGAGTTTCCAACTCTGCGGCTTCGGGGGGATTTACTCCCGCTTCCGCCGCGGCTTTCGCCTTCATCGCCTCTAGTCTTTGCATAAATTCCTGGTCCATCTCAATTTCTCCTAGGTTACATCGCTCCCCGTAGGGGCAGCCGTCACTGGTGTGGTCACACACCGTTGGGTTTCTGGGGACAGCGTTGACGTCCCCTCGTGCAAGGTGGCCGACGATCAATCTCGCCGTAGGCACGAGACCTTGCACGAATTTGGTCGTCTCCGCAATAGGCATACAGCGAGAAACTTTCTCGACCGTCTTGGCTTTTTTGAGCCCGTAGTTCATGGAGAAGGTACAGTCCCCCCCAGTGGCCCACGAATAGATGTTTGCCTGTAGATTCTCCGCGAGACTCGCTTCCGTCTCCGCGTAATCCATGGTGGCGTAGAACTTGTAGTCGTCTACAGCCCACCCGTCTCCGTCCGGCGTGAGTAGATCGATGTACCCTTGAAGTTCCACGCCCTCGCAGAGAGGGTGGACGAAGTGCAGCTCCGGTGCGGAGGCGCCTCGGGAGGGCAGGATGTCCAAGAGCCGATGCGCCAGGTCCCCCTCCTTGGTGCTCGTATCAATCGCCGCGCCGTCACGGTACCAATTCTCCAGGTACTTGTGCGCGCTGTCCCCAAAATCGTAATAGGAGGGCCGCGGTGGTTTGATCTTCCCGATGTAACGGAAAGCCCAGCGCCGGGGGCAGCGCTGGTACAGCCCGAGTTGGGAAGGGGAGACAGTGATCAAGGGCACTTCACCAGAGCGCGGCGGGTTTTGTATTCCATCCCGTCGACGAGGATCGTTTTCTCGTCGGGGAACTTCTGCAGGTACGCCATGATTGCCATGTTCGCAGACTCCTCCGCGATGATGTCTCTCTTGAAGCCGTCAATGATCGAATAACCTTTTTTCATATCTCGTCTCCCCGTTTTGCGAAAGTCCGGAGTCGCCTGGCAGCGCGGCTCACGACTCGACCTCCGTTAGGTCGCGGATCGGCTGCGTCGGCTGCGACACCCAATCGTCCACGTCGGAAGCTGCGAACGCGTCAAGGACAGGGCCCCACTGGCGCCCCTCACGCTCCAGTATCCGCCATGCCGCGATGCGGCCATGCTTTGGCAGGTCTGGGTGTGTACGGCGCACGAGCCCCGATATATCTTCCCACGCGCACGACACCCGTATCAGACCTAGAGCTATCTGTCGTTGCGCCGATCTCCACTCGACCTGGTATACGTTATCCGAGGGCTGGGTTGTGAACTCGCGGACAACGCGCTCACCGCAGATTCGCGCAGTCGACATAGCGCGCTCCCAGGCACAGGACTCGACCGTCTCGTCATCCCGCACCAGGCGGAGGTGACTCACGACTCGACCTCCGTGAACTCGCTAGTGTTGTTGGCCCACTGCTCGCGGGTTTGGCGGAGGGCGACTCCCCAGCAGTTAGCGCCAGTTTGCCGCCACGTGGTCCCTGCTGCAAACGTCCCGCCGTCTTTCGTAATCTTCATCACTGCTCCTTAGATTGCTCGCGTCCTCGACGCGCTCTCCAGATGTCCCGCAACTTCCGTACGCAGTGCTCCTGACCGCACGCGCAGGTGGTCAAATGCAAATAGTCGTCGGCAAGCAGCAGCAGCACAGCGACGTCCTCTCGTGATAGAGTTTCCCCGGATGAATAGTGTGCAGTGCGAATGGTGCGAACGCGCTCCGCCATGTAATCCGGGTCGCACATGTTGTATTGCAAATCCCTCGGCGCGTCGGGCGACGGAAGCCTCATCAGGAGTGGTCTCGCAACCTCTGACGAGTGATATGTGTCACCGCAGGATACGCTCATGGGTGCAGCCGTCTCCACGTCCACACACAGTCGCCGAGCTCCCTGAACTGCGCGCACTCCTCAACCCACTCGCGGGCCTCCGGCGTCAGGTCGCTCGTGTCGTTGTTGCGGGCGTTAGAGGACATCAACGCCACGATGAAGACCACCATGGCCGTAACCGCCACCACGCCGCACCAATCAAACAAGTCCCACTCCTTTACACCGTCCAACATCATTTCAGCTCCTTCAGTTCTTGTAATTTTTCTTCAGCCATCGGTTCAACCTATCCACCCTATGCTGAGCGGCTTGTTTGGCGTCTTCCAGTGAGCCACAAGAGCCATACGGGTCAATCTGATAGAGTTTCATTGGGCTCTCCAGTTATTCGACTGAGCGGGGAAAGGCGACCAAACCCTTTTGCACCCTTAAATGGGGAGCCAGGGAGTAAAGCGAAGGTCAACTCGCTCTAGTATGCACCCCGCTCAGTCGAATAACGATGGGTAGGATTTGTCTGCAGCCCAGCCTAACAGGACCTCGCGAGAGATCAAGTGCCTGTGATCTCTTTTCTCCGAAATCCCTTCGAGGGCGGAGGCTACGGCGTCCAGTCCGGGCGCCCGCCCGGTGCCGTGTACACCCCAAGAGCGCTCGAGAATCCGAGGGGAGATGAGCAGGCCTTCGCCGGTGAGCTCAATCGAGTCCTTCCCTCCGGTGGAGTCCACGGCACCCGACAGGATGTACTCCGCACACCACTGGCAGATCTTGGATCTCAGTCCTGTCTTTGACGCCAGCAGTGCCACGGCGCCCAAGTCCTGCCGGAAGCCGGACCTCGTGTGGTGTGTCTCCGGGGTGTGGTTCTCCGCGATCCACAGCAGGTGCTGGGTGAGGGTGTGATCCTCTTTCCACGTGTTCCAGTGGGGGAAGTGTTTCTCGATCACCGCTCGGGTGTCGGGCCCGACCTGGATGAAGATGAGGCGCTCCGCGGTGGCCTGCACCTCCTCCCAGTTCAGGCTGCCCCCGAGCTTGAATTTCGCCAGGTTGTTCAGCGCCACCAGGATCCTCAGGTTGCCAGACACCGACGTGGCCGCGCGGTATTTCGCACGGATGGTCGTCGTGGCGCGGAAGACCAGCTTGCGGATCTGCTCAGCATCCGCCTCGAACGACTCGTCTGCAAACACCACCGGCGTATGCGCAAGGTTACCCGCGTCATTCTCGGAGATAGCCTCGGCCCACTCCGAGTAACGATTCGCCTCCCACACCCGTGCGAGCGCCTCCGCAAACAAGGACTTGCCCGCCACGCGCTCACCGTGGAACACCAAGGCGGGCAGGCAGGGGCCGGGCTCCTTGATAGCGCGGACGATCCAATCCTGCACGCGGATGTCCAGAGTCTCAAACCATTCCTGAAACGGCGCGTGATACTCCGGCGACAGAACCTTTCGCGGGACAGGTTGCAGCAGCATGCCGTTCTGTACGCGGCACGCGGGGATCTCGTAGTCGTATCGCACTTCCGTGATGCGGTAGCAGGTGTCCAGGAACTCCCCTGGGCTGAGCCCTATCTCCCCTGCATCGGTCTGCCGAGTGGTGCGGAGTCCCGGCACCGCGGCCAGGTCTCGCTGCGGTGAGAACGCCCTGGGGTCCAGGGAGTTGTATCTCCCCTGTCCGTTGCGGATGTAGATCTCCCCGCCTCTATACCTCAGTGCCCAGGTTCTCTCGAGCATGGCGCGATCCATCTCCAACCCTGCCGCCATGTCGTCTAACTCTCGCTCGGTGAGCGGGTTTGTGCGCTCGCTGTCGAAGAACCCCGAGTAGGTAGGCTTGGCTTCCTCCGCGATGGCTTGCTGCAGCCGCGCCGCCATGCCCTCCACGTCTGGGCAGTCGTCGCCCATGTGACTAAGGCTCGGGCCGAACACCGCAGCAACACTCATGGGGCTGCATGTCGGCCAGCGGCGGACCACGAAGCCCACTAGGGCGTAAGTGAGGTTGTTCCGTTCTCCGTCCACCGCATAGGCCTCCCCGGCGGCCACCTTCAGGAGAGAGCGGGATGCGACCTGGCTGTTGTGTGAGGTGCGCTTCCCGAGAGCCTTGGCCAGGCGGACGAGATCCTCCGGGGTGACGTCCAGCGGGGCGAGGGGCACCGTGGGGACGGAGGTTTGCGCTGGGATGGAGTCCACGTCCAGCGCCTTGCCCTTCACGTGCGTGTAGACGCACCCCTCCGGAGGGAGGTAGTAGGCGCGGGAGACGTCTTTGCAAGCCACGTCCGCTCCGCTGAAGCGTCTGGCGGCGTACTGCCACACCGACCGGAAGGCTTCGGGGCTGCACTCCTCCGACAGGGGGATGATGACCCGCCCCTTGATATGCTCGTCCGTGGTGGAATGCGTGGTGTGGAAGATGAATTCCAGGCCGTCCGCTTGGACCTTCTCGAGCACCGCCATCGCGCTGCCGTCATCCAGGTCCAGCACTAAGGGACCACAGGCGCGGACGTTAGCGTTCGCCCGCGTCCCCTCTACGATGGTAGGCGACCAGAGCGGAGACGCGGTCTTTGACTTCGTCGATCTCCAACCTCCGAAGAGCTGGCAGAAATCCGTCCACGTTAGCTGCATACTCTGCGCAGCTGGCTTGGTGTTTAGCAGTGCGGAATATGCAGTGACGCAGCAGGTCTCGCTCATAGGGGTGCAACAGTCTAGTCCACTTCAGTCGATAGAGTCAAATGAGATTTATGAAAGCGGCGCTTGTGGTGTATGTCCCAGATTTGATTCCCACGGAGATTTTTGAGCCTACTATCGTGAGTCGAAATTCGTCAGACCCATTCGCGTTACCTACCCAATAGAGCGGCACAAAAGTCCAGTTGCTCCCTAGATCATCAGAGTAAAATACTCCGGCGCTTCCTGTGCCCGTCACCATTCCCGCGAGCACTAGCCTGCCCGTGTCCGTGCATTTCATCACCTCGTTAGCCAACTGACCCTGGGCTCCGGATTTGGTCAGCTCGGTCTCGGTCTCCTTCGCCCAGGTGGTACCGTCAGTCAGAGGAGATGACCAGATCTCCACGGTGTAACTGGCGGAGTCTTTGATCGCGGCAATGAATTTCCCGGTGGTCTCATCTACGGCCAGCCCCATAATGCGAGCGAAACCGTATCCAGCTGTCATGATGGTGTGCGTATTCCACGTGGTCCCGTCGGTAGACAGGTCGATCACCACGGCCGTAGTGGCCTGGTAACAATCACGGATCGTGATCCCCTCATAATGCGCCATCGTCTTGGAGAAGACGGACCCTAACGTCCCTGGCGTGCGAGTAGTCCACGTTGCGTTCGCGGCCGTGGCGGAGGTCGTGATGTACGGAGCTGCGCCCGAGGAGCCCAGCATGATGAACAGCCCATTGGTGTCGTCCCAGACAATCTGGCCGTAGAAAACGTTTGGGACGTCTGTGGCGTAGCTCCAGGAAAATCCGTAATTGTCGGAGTACGCCACCATGTTGGTGGCGTGGAAGCCCGCCATAACGAGGCGTTCGGTGTTCGGGTCAAACGCCAGCGCGTACCCGTTGGTCATTGTCGGGGCCGTGACGTCCCGATATAACGAGGTGGCGGATCCGATCAAACGCGCGTTCAGGTTAACCCCCAGATAGTGTCCTGCTGGTGTAGACACCAGGCCCGTGGTGAGCTCCGCCCCGGCGCCTGTCTCCACCTCGTGGAACTGCAGCGCGGCATCCCCCCGCAGCTCATCCCTCTGTTGATTAAGCAGCCAATTCAGCTCTGTGACGCTGACGTCAGTGTCCGGTCTGAAGCCGTCCTCGAAGCCTGTGGTGGACGGCTTCGACTTGTTGGGGAGGCCGTCGTAGGCGTCCCCCTGCACGGAGTATACGGGATTGGTGGCAAATCGTTCGACAGTCATAGGTCTTGCGTCATCCAGGTAAGGGAGATCGGATCCTGTGTGTCCAGAAGCACGCGCTCTCCACCCTGCCTCGCCAGCGGGATGATCTCTGCCGCGGCGTTACGGGACCCCTCTGGGGGTGCGGATGTGATCGTGATGTGATACGTGTTATACGCGTGCTGGTGCGCGTACATCGTCGCGAGTGTAGAGGCATCTGGATCAAACAGCAAGTGGCAGACGTTGAACAAAGACGTCAAAGTGCCATCGGAGTTGTTCGCTGCGATGCGCGCGCGGATGGCGCGGCGGAACATCTCGTCCGTGTAACCCCGCGGTCCTTGCCCGACGAGCTTCCCTAGCGTGATCAGACCCGCGTGGTCTGCCGTGTCGATGGCGTGCCGGGCGAAGGTCGCAAAAATCACGTCGTCTAGTTCCTGCAGCTCGTCGGTGATCGACGCCATCACGGCCGCGATGATCGGCTTCCCCCAATGGGAGGGGCCCAGCGTTTGCAGCGCGTTTAGCAGGTAGGACTCGACAGGATCCATCAGTGCGCCTCGGGCTGGTCCTCTATGGCAGCTGTCCGTTGATTAAGATCAAGCAGCTGGATCGCGGTTGTATGCTGCCCTTGAACTTTCTCCACCTTCCCAAGCCGCGCGTCGTTGCTCTGCACCAATTCCCGCAACGACGGGTCCGCGTCTTCTCCATCCACCGACTTCCGGAACTTCCGGAGCTCTGAGAAAAAAGTCACCACGAGCGCGGACAGGCCGGCTATAACGGTGCCCGCTCCTATCAGGAGAGTGTTCAGCTGGGCAAGATCAAAATTCGGCATCGTTGCATTCTTTTGAGTAGGAGGGGAGGTACTTCGCGATGACCTTCTGCGTCTCGCAATCGAAATGTCGACCTCCCACGGTGTCGTGGAAAAAACTCAGGGGGCTCACGGTATGGGGCTCCAGACACTCCGTCGCGACGTGCGCTAGCTCGTGCAACACGGTACCGGTCAGATCCTGCCCGTCGGCTCGTATCTTCTCCCGCACTCGCTTACAACGGGTCTCCCCGATCCGGTAATCGTGGGAGGGCAAATGTCGGTCCACGTGGAGGCTGGTGCGGGGTGCGGGGAACCGCTGCTGCCAAATGTCATAGGCGGCGACCACCTCGTGAACTTGATCCGCGTGCTCCAGATAGAGGGTTTCGTCTGCGGCGTCGGTCTGACACCCGGCCAACAGCAGGGGGAAAATCAGGGCGCGCACAAGTCAACCCCTGGTTTAGGTGTGTTCCCGTACGCCACCAGCTTTTCGAACGAGGCACAGTCAATCCTGGGCTCCCCGGGGCCGGACTTCGCCAGTACGGTCCCTTCCATGTGATCGGTATTTTTGCACGACAGATGCACGTGGGCCATCTCATGCAGCGTTGTCCAAACCACTCCGTTGAAATAGTTGGCTCGGGGCACCGCGTCCACGAAAATCGTGATCTCTGTGTAGTGTGGTAGGCAGATCGCGCGACCCATGAGCGTTTTGCCCTTCGCGTTCTTCACCAGCCCGTGGGTCGTGAGGATCGCGAAGTCTTTTCGAGTCACGAACGTCTCCTCCCAGATATCCAGCGCAGCGGAGATCGCGCGCACGTCCGTGGCTACGCCCGGGGCGTTCAGGTCCAGGGAGACAGTGCTCGGGGGGCAGCCGGAGGTGAGGGCGAACCCTGCCAGGACGAGCCATTTTGTGAGCGCGTGTTTCAAAAATAAACCAGGATCTCTGTGGGGGAAGTTAGGTTGACGTCGGTGGCCTGTAGCGGATGACTGACGCCCGCTGTCATGGACATCGTGCCCGTGGTATTCCCTGCGACATCTGTGATGGTCATGTCCCCGGCCACGAGTATGTGGATCATGCGGCACGCTTTGCCGGCTTTGTTCTCGGTCAACCCTGTCAGGTCCGTGGCGCCGGTGGCGACTACGTACGCGACGCTAGGGGCAGAATACGTTTCGGTGCGTGTGTCGGACATTCAGAGCTCCCGGATCCAGAATCGCAGATCAAAATTTGAGGTTATGTCGATAAGGGTGAAACGCGGTTGGCTCGACGCCACGGACATTCCCGCGGTGGCTCCGCTGGTGGTGGGTTGATACGTGACTGTGGAGTGGATGAGGCCCCCGTTGAAAAGCCCGAACATCTCTATCCACGTTTCCCCCGAAAACCCGGCACCTATGGCGAGCGCTCGCAGGACTATGATTGTATCCCCGGAAACATCAAAAGGGAAGTCAAAATCTTCCGTGCCGTTCAAAAATTGCCCGAGTACCTGAGAGTGCTGGAATTGCTGGGAGTCTACCTCCCATGACATTTTAGGCAGCGCGGCGCGCGCAAAGGCACGGGGGGCCACGGGTGCGATGAGATCGGGGCGCATCTCTTCCGCGAGGGACCTGGCCAGGTTGACGTCGGCGCTCATTGGGTCTGTGACTCCACTTCTCTCCACATGCGAATACGTCCCACCACGTCTGTGGGATTAGACGATGTCACAGTGATGAGCGGATAAGGAACAGTATTCGTAGCGAGGTTGGTCGTGAAGGCTCCAATATCGTCCACCGTCCCGTAGTCCACCAACGCACCGTGCAGAGTGGCATCGTCGTTCACTCGCAAAAACGTGGCGTACCCCTCTCGGTAGTACAGGGTGGTGTACGACCCCCCCGCAGAATAAATGAACTGGTACCGGATTTTGGTGTAGGCGTTATTTTTCAGGACGAGAGGGTGCGCGAGGGAGGAATCGAAAGCGGCCCAGCTATTCCCGGTGTCCATCACATGAGCGACGGAGAGTGATGGGAGCGGGCGGTAGTGAAACGTAGACTCCAGTGGATCTACCAGGGAGTCGGACCACACGGCCTGTTCTCCGTTGGAATCAGCCTGCAGGATGTAGCCCCCCTGCTCCTCGTGAGGGCGAGGGAAGCCCTGGGAGGCCGCCTTGATGATGGACTCAGGTGTCATAATCCTGGGATTGCTCCTGCAGATTCGTACCAGATGCGGATGCGGCCAGTCATGTCGTTGCCCGAGGAGCCCTGTGTAGAGATCGCCGGCCAGTCGTCTCCGTCATCTACGTTGGCCACCAGGTTCTGGGTGCTCGCGAAAGGCAGCCCAGCCATGGCCACGACTCTCGTGCAGACGCCGGGCTCTTGATCCGTCCGGCGAAAAACACACTGGCCCGTGCGATAATAAATGAGCGAGGTTCCGGTGAACGCAAATTCGTATCGGATCAACGTGAAAGCGTTTTGTGGAAGCGTAAGGGCGATGGTGTTTTCGAAAACGGGTGAGGTGCCGTTCGAGTACCCGCCCCAGGAATTCGCGGCACTGTAGGTGTGCGTCACGTCCAGGATGGGCTGGGTCAGCAGCGCGAACGAGCTCCCTGCATCTGTGGGGTCTTGAAACGATGTTCGCCACGCGATGTTACTGCCCTGTGCCTGCCCGAGATTCCCAACCTCAAGAACGGTCGGGGAGTTGATCGGATCCAACGTGCGGGGTGCTGAGAAATCCGCCCCCATCAGGTAACCGTGATCCCGCCAAGAGCCAACGTGGCGATGACGACCTCTGCTATGGGCACATCGGAGGTCCCCCCATTGACCGTGAAAGCAGACCAGTTGTCCACACCGTCCACTTCAAACACGGACGAGGTCAGGAGGTTGTAGACGATGTCTGTACCGATCTCTCTGTCTTGATCGAACGCGGCTTTGATGGCAGCTTTCACTGCGTCCGCGTCGTACCCTGCAGCACTGACGATAGTGACGGCCACGGTCGTGACCGACTCAGTGGCTTCGGTGAATGAGATGACCTTGGTGCCTCCCTCCGAGTCGGTGGCGTTGCCGGTGTCCGCTCCGAAAGTCTCGACCGCACCTTTGGCGTCGAAAATGGCCTGCGCGATGTCGTCGTCCGCTACGGCCGGGACACTGCCTGACCACGCGACGATCTCGATAGAGTGAGGGGGGCGTCCGGAAACCGAAACGTCCTGTGTGTTCTCGATGCCGAAAACGTCCAGCATCCCGGTAAGGGCTGAGACGTCCGCGACGATAGCGGCGAGCGTGCCTCTGCCCGCACCTCCGAGAGAATCTTGCCGTCGAATGGCGAGCGCCCCCAGAGACTCGATGTCCGTGCCTGGCGTGGCGTCCGTAGCATTCGTGATGGAGTTCCACCCAGCAACTGGAGAGGCTATGACGGTGAGCGTTCCTGTCGGCGCGACAGCCGCGGAGCCTGTAGCCTGCGACACGAACACCGCTGGATACGTGGTGGCCGTGGTAGAAGTGACGGTGTCCCGGTTCTGCCAGGTGTTGTCCGTGTCGTCCAGCACGTGTGCGACCATGGCACCGGGCGCATAGGTCTGGCTCGCGTCCAGGTCGACCGTGGCGTCGCACAAGCCCGCGGTCGGACCGAGGCGGCGGACACCAGTCAGCAGACACAGAGCCTCGAATCGATCCGCGGTGGCGTTGTCCACGTCCAGGCCGCCGTAGGCTTCTTCGGTCGCCTCCCACACATCTGCGATCTCCGCGGCCGAGGAATTCACGACCTGACCTATGCTGGACTCTGCCCCGAAGACGAGCGTCGGTGAGACGGTCGCACGCAAGGAGGACTCCATTGCGGCGACAATCTCTTCGAAAGTCTTGCGCTGGAACCCTGTGCTAGTCAGTCCGGCCATAGATAATGTCGTCCGAGAAAGATTCTCCTGTGTTCAGCGTCACGGAATAGTGTACCTGCAGTTCACGGGAGGTCTTGTCTAGGTCCAATTCAAGGGTGTCTACTCGGGCCACGTCCGGGAAGGATAACATAAAATCGGTCAGAAGTCTCCTGATTGAGCCCAAATCTGGATTACTGCCGAAAATCTTGTCGAAGTAGGGGATCCCCGCTGACTGATCGAAGACGTAGTAGGGGGCGATGGTTTCGACTCCAATCTGGATCGACTGAGCCGCGGCGTCTGCCCCGGATACCAACTCGATGTCCGTCCCAGTGGCGTTCAGGCGCCAGTCTCCGGGTACTGGGAATGCTGCCATGTCAAGTTACCTTCAGATTGGAGGCGGCCACAGAGGTGGGGGGGACTGGAAATGCCGCGGCATATGCAACTTTCAGCGCAGCGCCGCCATCCGTCGGCACTACCACCCACGCTGTGCGCAGCACGGTGTCAAGAGTCGTCCATAGCAAATCCACCTTGGTGGCCAGAGCCACATAATCCGGAGGGGGGACCCCCGGAGATTTGCTAATTACGACCGCATCGGAATCGATCTGAGTGGGCAACATCGGGTTGACGAGTGCTCGCGACTGCATGGGGATGGCGACTGCGTACCACCCAAATCGTTTCTGGATCTCGGGCTCCTCTACGTCTCCCCCAAAGAACCAGCCGGCCGGATCCTCTTCCGAGAAAAGCACCAGGCACCCGTCCCCCTTCGCGAGGGGGTAGGTGATCGCGAAATCCCCCGCCCCCGCCCAGGCGATGGGGACTTCGTCTAAAATTGGAGGGTCTGCGTAGGTGCCGTCAGGTTTCTGGAATTTCACCACGGGACGCACTGAGACGGTCTGTAGTGTGCTATCATAGCTCTGCACGATGCCCGGGACGGACGTGTGCACGCTGCGCAGACGGCGCTCCATGACGGCCTCGATCAGCTGGCGCTCGGTTGGTTCATCTATGGGCAATCCGTCCCCCTAGCCTGGGCGGGCCCATAGGCTTCGAGTTCATACCCATCACTCATATCTACGACATAAATTCTCACTTCATAGGCAGGATCTTTTCCGTCTGATCTCAACAGGCGGGCCAACGTGCGAGCGTCATACAGCCACCGGGTCGACGCGACATGACGATCCAATTCCAGGACCCCGTTAGCCCGAACCTCCTCCCGTACTGCAAACTGGAGCTCATCCACGTGGCACCTCTTTTTTGGGCGTGAGCTTCTCCACGCCAGTCCCGGAGAGAGTTACCTTACACCCGTTCACATCCGCTCCCCCATACTTTGGGGTCGCCGACTCGATGTACCTCAGTAGGCCTTCCTCGTCGTACTCGTGGCGTTCTTCCTCAATCCCTTTATCCGAGAAAAATACCGTCAGCGTCTCCCCCTTCGTGCGGCGCGCGAGGAACTCTCGCGTCGGTAGTTTACCTGGAGGCACCGTAGTTCCGTGGACGTAATCTGAGCCACAAGCTACGAAAATGCGAGTGTGGGTGGGGTTGATGCGACTAAGTTCTTCAGTCATTTAGGTTCTCCAATGCTCTTTGTGTCAATTTACGAAGGTCGTCTTGTAACATGTCCCGGCGCGCGTCGGCCCCTGACGGACAGAGTTCCAGCTTCACTTTGACGTTCCAGATGGCCTCTCTGAACTGGCGCGCTAGATCATCGGTCATAGGGGGGCTCCTTCAAAATCAACGTACCACTCATTGCCATGGCTGTCACCATAATGCCGAGTTTTCTGAGTGACGTAGGCTCCTTGCACGTCATCTGACGCCACAGCAAACGCCGCGCCCGGCACTAAGTCGGGCAAAATCAACGACGTACCGAACACGTTGCCCCGGTTGTCGATGCGCGGCCGGCCGATCAACCCCGTCAGAGGGGAAATCAGAGGGCCGACGCCCGGCAATGCAGGCAAACCCTTCGGCCCGATCTGTACCTGGCCATTTTGGACGCTCCAGTAGTACCCAATCGACGCGCAAAACGCCTGGAGCTCCTCCGCGGCGGGGCCGTGGAAGCGCCTGGTCTGCTTGAGGGCACCTATCGGGGGGATGGTAGCGGGATTGCCCAGCCCGAGCGCGGCGGACAGCTTCGTCAGCACCAGCGCGTGGGGGGTGCCGACCTTGAAACTCTCCGAGACGTGCGCGAAAGCGAGCTTGTTCTCGGAATCCCCCCCGCTGATGCGGGTGATCCAGTCCGTGCCGTCCTTCAGATTCTCTATCTTGCGGAGATTCCCGAAGAAAATCTGTGTGAGGTCGTCACCGTACCCAACTTCGAGCCGCACCGGGGGGCCCTCTCGATCCTCGGACGCGCCAAGCGCGGCGATCACCTGGGATTCGCTCTGGTTGATCTCCAGCGCATTGCGGTCGGCGGGGGACAGGTTCCAGACCGCGACCTCGGCGTTGTTCGGCTCCACTGTGGGAGGAGGGATCGGGCCTTTGTCTTTGATGGCGGCCCCTCTCTCAATGGCGAATTGAATTCGGAGCGCGGTCGCATTCAGCTTCTGCTCGACGTTGATGGACCCGACGGTGAGATTGAACGTGCGCTTGAACTGGAAGGTCATCCCTCATTCCCTCCAATGAGGCGATACGCTCTCGCTTTCACGCGATTCGGGAATTTCACGGAGATGAGATGCACCCCCCACTTGAGGAGTTCAACGCGCATCGCTTTCTCGATAGTGCGGTCGCACCTGCCCGCGAGAAATCGGCCCGAACGGTTACGCCGGGTGAAGTCCCCCAGCACCCCGCGCGCCGCCTCGTACACGGAGTCACTTCCGGATTCCGTACGGAGGTGATAAAGCTCGACGTCCTCCACCGCACACGTGATCGTCGCGCTGACGTGTAGAGAGACCCCGTCCTTGCTCGTGACGGATTGAATCGCGAGCATCTCCACCCAAGGCACCACGTTGACCACGTCACACGAGTGCGCGAAGGGCATCAAGAGGTGGAACCCTGGCGCCAGGATCTTAGGCCGTGTCCCAAGCGTCAGGCGCGCGCCGCGTGCGAAGACGGGAATCACAACAAATGGGCGCACCCATTGCCAGAACGTTCGGAGCAAATCGACGATGGCTTGAATGCTGGATGTCACTTACATTCCGTCCAGTACACGCACCCGAGCCAGATGAGCGCGGCGAGAACTAGTTCGGGGGGTATCATACAGCTAGCTCCTCTTCATCAAAGTAGTAGAGCCTATGAGTAGCACCCTCGCCGAGATCGTGCAAGCCTGGTTCTGTCAGTGTTCCGTCCTGCGTGAGGCAGACCAGGCTACCCGGTGGCCGGACGACTTTCCGCCGCAGGAGGTTTCGCCCAACCTTGAGCGTCTGCCCTTGGATGATGAAGACGTTATCGGACAGACGTAGCAGGTCAAATGTCCAGACGTCTCTTCGCACGTTCCACCTCAGCTGGATGCTGTAGTCCTCCCCGTCAAGCGTCATGCGCTGATCGAAAAATGGGGTCCCATCGATGGGTGTGTCGATCTGAAAAATCATAGGAGTCCGCCGAGTGCGTCTGCGCCACTAGCGAGGAGGGACTGATTTCCCCCGATCAGGGCGTCAGCCTCGTCATCCGTCTGGGGTTGCGCAGGTTTGTTCCCGCGGCCTTTGTTACGCTTCGCTATGGACTTGCTCGGATCCGGTAGAGGCACGCTCGCCGTGCTGACCGTTCTGAACTGTACCAGGTCCACCGCGAAGGTGGCAAGCCCCCCGGATCCGGATGAGACCGATTTCGTGACGCGGTTCAGCAAATACTGATTATACTCCCTCCCGCCTATTGACACCAGCACGCCGCTGTCGGGGGGCGACTGCTTCAGCTGAAGAAGAAGTGTGTGCAGGTTGTTGATGATGTCAACAAACGTTCCGTCAGATTGCAGCGTGGTGAACTTTGCCGCACCAGGAGTCTCTACCCCGAATGCTCCCGTCAACGCGCTCACGGCGGCACCTACGACCAACCCTGCACCCCGTGTGAGCAGGAGCAGGCCTCGAGGGGTGAAACGGGATTTCGGGAAAGTCAGGTCCAGCTCTTTCCGGGAGAACCCGGGGGTGTCCGAGATGGGGGTGTTCGACGAGATGATCTCGAGAGTGAGGGTCTGCGGATTCTGGATGACGTGATCGGTCACGACACTACCGTCCGCTACGGGATGGGCCGTCACCTCCGCCGTGGACTCGTCGTCGTAGTTACGCACCACGCCGTTGAGAGACTTCGTCGCGCCGATGGTGTCGACCCATTTCATCAAACCCTGCACAGTTGGGTCTGGGAGGGGCAGGAAAGGAATTTGAGGGAATGCCATTTTGAATCACTGAAAGGTTGATCACACTCAGAGACCTCCGCGTGTGTGTCCGAACTTCCTATACTATCTATATATTTTACTATTACCTATATACTATTAAAGGATCTCTATTATAAGTCTGGGTGCACACGCGGGGGGGTGCCGTTGTGATCGATTGTTCAGTGATTTCACCTTTAACTGCATGAAAACCTTACTCACCCCGCCCCGACCCCGGCAAGGGTGCTGCGGCGGTCGCGATTTAACACACCGGTGAGTGTGCTCGCGGCGCGATTTAAATCCCGAGTATTCCCGGATCCAGAGCTAATTGTGAGATTACGGTGATCGTTAATGGTCGTGGATCTCGAATTAGTCGTAGAGGAGCTGCTCCGCGCCGCGGTGCCCAGCTGCTCCGCGCGGGCGCCAAGCCGCGACTGTGCCGCCCCTCCCAGGAATTCACCGGCCGCTCCAGCCACGGATTTAACCCCCTCGATGATGGAGTTAATCCCAGACCACAGGTTTTTGATGTAGACCACGGCCGTATCAAAAGGGTGCGTGAGTGCGTCGAAGACGGCGTCGAAGAACGAACCCGCCCATCCTGTAACCGTCTCGACGATACTCGCCAGGACGGCGTTGAACGAGACTGAGATGCTCAAGAAGGCGTCGGAGATCAATCCTACCGCCCACAGAAACGGGGCCACGATCCACAGATCAATGATGTTGCCTACGCCCTTGCCGAAGCCTTCGAAGCTGGAGAGCATGCCACCGAAGTTTTCGTCCCACTGCATTGAGAGCCAAGCGAGCAGATCCACGGCGCCTTGGATCATGTCCGCCACCCCCTGGGTAAGACCTTCCCACACCTGGGGGCCTCGACGGTCGAGGAACGCGAACATGTTGTCCCACCCACGCTGTAGGAACTTCACGACTTTCGCGGTCGTGCCGATGCCCAGTAGTCCGTCCACCAAACGCTTGGTGACGGAGTCCCCTCCTTGCATCGTGACCCAGAGATCCTCGATGATCGCGATGGGCAGGAGAAACTTCAGAAACACGCGGCCCAGTAGGGCGAGGACCCGCAAGAGAGGCCCCGCCTTCGACGCCGCAAGCAGCATACCCCCACCGAGCGCGATGGTAGCGAGACGCCCTGCCTGCGCAGACTTCGTCCACTTGGAGAAGGCACGGATCATCGGTTGCAGGCGGACCACGGTCCTGATGAGGCCCGGCAAGAAGCGCGAGACGATAGAGACTCGGACCGCTTCGAACTGCAGACGCAGCCGGGAGATTTCATCTTTCGCTCGTACGGACTGGGCTATGAAAGACTTGTCGTACACCACCGCTAGGTCTTGAAGTTTAAGTCTTAGCGCATCGGCGGATTTTGAACCTGCTTCAAACCCTGGAAGGAGTTTCAAACTCGCCTCTCCCAGGATCCCCTGTGCCTTAGCGACCCTCTCCGTGGGGTTCTCCAGGTCACCTAACGCGCCGCCCGTTTCGAACAGCAGGTCGGCCGTGGACTTGAGTTTACCGTTGGCGTCTTTGACGGCAATGCCCAGGTCCGTGAACCGTGTGACCATCTGGGCGTTGCCGCCTGCCGCCAGGACCGCGTTCTTGCTGAGGGACTTAAGGGTGATCCGGAGATCCTCCGCGGATGCGCCTGACTCCAAGGCGAACTGAGACAGAATCTGGAACTCATCCGAGGCCAGCCCCACCTGCTTGGACATCTTATCAATGGCGTCCGCGGCCGATAGCGCGTCCCCTACGAACGCGCGCAACGCATTGCCAGCTAGCGCAGCGCCCGCCGCCGCGAATGCCGTCTGCAGCCCTCCGAGAGAGGTCAGAAGGCCCTCGGTGGACTTCTTGGTCTTGGTCAGACCTCGGTCCACCTTGCGAAGCGCGCCGGCGTCAACGTCGATTCTGAAGCGGGCCAGTATGTCGCGGAGGGCCATTACGGTGCCTTTCGGGCGGCGGCCTCGTCAAGGGCCGCTAGGTATTCCCTGCACTCCAGATAGTCATCTAGCGTCCATTGAGTGATTATTGTGTGGTAGGAGTCGGTGACCCTCTCGTCGGTCGCTACTCCCCAGACGGTGGCGTCGAGCCAGCTGGGGATACGAAGGCGGCGAGCTCCGGCGGGAGTCGGGCGGACCAATCCCGGACGGCTAAAAAACCGCCGTACTCCGTAAGCACGCAGCGGGTTAGCAGTTCGAGAGTGGCTAACGGGGAGGGAAGAGCCTCCTCTACCAAAGGACCAAGCTCCATCCACCCCCCGTTGCCGATACCTTCGCGCTTGAACTTCACGTAGGGCGCGAAGAGGTCCAGCATCTTGGGCAGGGAATCCATCCCTTGGGCAAGATTTCCGCGGACATCCCCTAGCGAACCCTCGCGCGCGGCGACCGCGCCGGCCGCTACAGGAGCGATCAGCGCGGTCACGAGTCCGAGACCTTCCAGGGACTTCTTCACGGGAAGCCTGGAAAAACTGAAGCTGGTGCCTTCGGTCTCGAATTCCATCAGTTGCCACCCGCAAGCATGCCAACGGCGTCGACTTCGACCACCGTGAGCGTGATAGCAACGTCCCCGAGCGTCTTACCGAAGTTCTTTGGGACCCCACCCTTAATCCAGCAGGTGTCCGAAGCGAAAAGCGTCGAACCAGAACCGTCTTTGACCATGAAGACTCCGACGCCGGCGCCGTTGCCTACGGATTTGTCCGCGCCGAAGAGCGCAGAGAGCTTCACTATGTCCTCAGAGTGGCCCTTCAAGGTCAAGGTGCAGTCCCACCGGGTCTCATTCGTGGCGAAGCGCACCACGGTCCCGTCCGCGCCGATGTCGTCCTCAAAGGAATCTCCCCGAGGAACGAGCTCAATGAACGGATCGGCGATGGCGTCTTTGATCGGGACGCCCGCGATGTTGACGGTAACCTGAGAAGCGTCGTAGAATTTTGTTTGGCTCGCCATGTTTTTAGACTTTCAGGAAGATTTGGAAATCGACGGTCTGGATCGCGCCTTGGATTTGTCCGTTGATGGTGAATCCGTTGTAGACGCGCGCGGTGCGGTCGACGGCCAGGGTGTCGGCGACGGCCACGACATCTAGGGTCCAGCCTTCCGCCAGAACGCCTTGCCTCTTCGCCAGGTTACACACCCCCCGAAGCGCGGCTTCCAGGATAACGAGCCCGGCGTCCGTGTAGGGGACGATTTCATTGGCCATGAGGGCCTGGAAGACGGCCAGTTCACAGGTGTACTGGAACCAATCGTTGTTCCTGGTGACGTCCAGGTATCGGCCCGAGCCCGCCCAGCCATCCAGGGTGTGATTGATGCCGGCGGAGGAGATGTAGACGTTGGCCTTCTTGCCGCGCGCCGTGCTCTTCTCCGTGGGAGAGAGCTTGTCTCCGGTCGGGCCTTGTAATGTCCGGTTGGCGAAAACTCCCTGTCCGGGGCGAAGCGCGAAAAGCTGACTCAGGCCAGCCGCTCCAACATGCGAGCTCATCGAAGCTCGGCTGAACATGATCGCACCGTAGTGTGAGCTCGCTCCACTGAAATCCGAAGCCACGTCCGTGGAGTCTCCTGAGTCGATGACTCCATAGTCCGACGTGTGCCCTCCGAGGATCTTGCTGTTGGCGTCGCACCACACTCTCGCGGCGTTGAGCTCAGCTTCACACAGGGAGTCCAGCAGAACGCCGTAGAAGTCCCCGCCCGCATCCTCTATGGCGATGACAGCGGCGGCGAGGTCCGTTGCGATACCCGCGTCCGTGCCCTCATCGTCGATCTGCAGGTCTCGCGGCGTGTTGTCCGCGAAGACGTAGGTGCCCGCGGTCGTGGGGGTCATCGTGATATGCGTGGTGTCGTCCGTAGCGGTGACCCCCACGACGGCGTTTACGAGCGCGTGGATGCCCGTGCAAACGCTGGCGACCGTGGCTGCGGCGGCGACCGTGTAGCTGATCGCCGTGGTAGTCTGCGCTGCGGTATCCCACGCGGAGATGTCGAAAGTGTAGACGAAATCTTCGGTCGTATTGGTCGGCGTGAGATCAAACGTCTGGGCGTGACTCACGGCTCGGGCGTAGACCCAGAACTGGTCTGACCCGTTGCTTTGCGCGGCGACCACCTGGGCGATCTGATAGGCCCGATCCTTCGCGGAGAATCCGTCCGTTACCATCGCGGCGAGGCCCGACGGATCGGCGGTGTAGAGACGTGCGCCGATGTAGGGCGCGTCCCCGAAAATGCAGAGAGTCCCGAAATCACGACGACTTGGAGACGAATCCGCGATGCTGAGCGTGCTGGTTACTAGATCTGAGATTGCCATGATTTACAGTTCCTCAAAATGGAGGGAGCCTTCGATATTCGCGTTGCTGGACAAAGGGCGCACACAGAGCACGATTGTGTCCGCCACTCCCGCAATGGAAAATCCGGGTCTGATTTCGGTGCCTATGTCGAGAGTCTCGCCTCCGGAGGATTGTGCCATGCCCCCTATGAGTTTCGTGCCCCCGGTAACGGTGTTCGCGGTAGCCCCCGTCGCGCCCTCGGACTGAACACTGCCATCAATCGCGGAGTAGGTGAAAGTCCCAGCGACCGTGGGGTTGAGCATGACCACCCACTCAAAATCGTCGTTTGAGGTGGCGATCATCGACATGGTATGCAGGGACAGATTGACCCCCACCAAGGCAGGGCGAATACCTATCACGGCGTAGAGGGTGTCGGCGGCGGTGGCGGCCACGTGGGTGCCCTCTGTGCTCTTGTGTCTCGGGATCCCAATGGGGTTATGCCCGCCCTCGGAGATGATCGTCTCACAGAAATGTTCTATTGACGCGACAGGCCCCGTGCCGTCGTTCTCGATTGAGACGTGGTAGGGGAGATTCGGGGTCGACATGAACGGAGCAGCCAGCAGATTGCTGGCGTGGAATTGGTGGACTGCGTAGAATCTGTCTCCGATCCGGAAGGCCACCTCTACACCGCCTGCGCCCTGCCACAGGAAGCTGATTCGCATCAGCTGGATCTTGTCCCAGTCCACTGTCTCCCCGGAGGGGTTCAGAGCGCCCTCCCCTAGCCCGTCCACACTCCAGTCGGACTGGACCGCCGTCGTCTCCACAGCGGCACCTGTCACGCCCGAGCTGAGGACGAGAGAAACGACCCCTCCGACGGATCGCAGAAACACGCCGTTGTCACCGACGGCGTAACCGATCTCTTTCGTGATCCCTGCCACCGTCGGCCCGAGCACGAAGGTGCCCTGGATGCGGTGCACCTTGCCGGACTGAGAGTTGAAATGCTGGAAAGTCTGGCGAACGCGCTTCCCTACAGTGGTATTGGATACGCCGAGCGTGGAGCTCGCACGAGGGATGCTATGGGAGGAGGAGGTTCCAGAGCCCGAGACCTCTTGATCGTCAAAGTACAGAGGATTGGCGTCGAACGTCTGCTTAGAATCGAAAAGCGTGGACTGGGTGCTCGTGCGTAGCGTGCCCGAGTAGTCGACCAGGTCGTCGCGGAAGAAAATCTCAGTAGGCACAGTTGACACTCCCGTCGCGTCCATGAAGTCGATGTTGTAGGTGGCGTTGACTTCCTCGATGATGTTCTGGGACACCGCTGGTGAGTGCGTGAATAACGCCCTCAGCTGCATCTCGAAGACGTACACACTGACTGTCCGTCCGTCGGACTCGTACCGAGCGGATGTCACGGTCGGCAAAAGGTCGAATTCTGGAATGATCTCGTCGCCCAGTGCGGTGCGGAAATCCGGCTGCAGTAAACCGAGCCTGATCGTCTCCATCACCCCCAGGGCGTCTTCGGGAGATCCGTCGAAGATGCTCTCCACCTTCACCTGGATGTTGACATTCCTGACAATCGACCAACACAGCAGGGGGAGCGCCGGAAAAGGCTGTGTGAGGTAGCCTAAACGGGTTCCCATCTCCTGCGTGGAGACGACGTCGAGCAGCACATGCGTCTGCGCCATCAGCCGGTCGTCGTGCTCCCACTGGACGGCAGTAGTCGCGCCCGCGTAGGTCTCGATAGCCCCCAGCAGCGTCGAGCGGAAAGTCGCCCACGTGGTCATGAAGCCTCATACTTGCCCCGAACGGACGCACGCAACACGCCGGTATCCACGAGTGGGGTGGACGAGCCTTTGCGCCGTTTGGTGGCGTCCGACAATTCCGGGAGAATTGCGAACTCCGCCTTCATGTTGCCCTCCATGACCAACGCCACGCGCCTGCCCGCGGTCGCGGGGGGACGTCCGGCTATCCGGGCTTTGGCGAATTCGTTCTGGATCATGCGTTTATGCTCAGTGGCGTGGCGATCAACCCAAGGGCGGATGAAGTCTCGCTTTGGGACGCCCAACCCTAACACATGGGCGGTCGCGATGTCTACGTTCGTCGGGCCTTCTTCACGATCTCCATCTTCTGAGTGAACCCCGACCGTAATCGCACTGTAGGAATCCCTCAGGAGGGCGGTGTACTTCGCCGACTTGGTGTCCTTAATTGGCATCAGAAGAGCACGTGTCCGATGGAGTGCAACGTGTAGTAATTTGTAAGTAGCACCTGGTACACGGTCGTTTTACCGGGTTCAGACAGGCGAGCATTACGCCCGAGCGGCGACGTGGCCAGCGCATGGGCGCATTGCAGGAATACCACATCTTCTCGATACGTGGTATCCATGTCAGCCGCCGTGATAGCGTCCGCATCCGCCAAAGCCAGATCCACCTGTGTGTCCGTCAGCTTGGCGAACTCGGTGTACCTGGCTTTGAAATCAGCGGAAACGAGAGCCATCAGGATTTCTTGTGATCTTTCTTCGAGACCTCAGGCTTGGGGGCGGGCTTGGAAGTGGGCACCTCTGTGACCAGCTCCAACTCCCCGCAGTTCAGCAGGTGAAAACAAGCAGCGCTTGATTTGGGGTGGACCTCAAACGTCTCGCCCGGCTTGACGTAGGAACGTGTGCCGTGAGAGCCGCGGGGGCCACTCTTGACAGAGAGGTTCCCCTTCTGCAGATTGCGGCAGATTTTTCCGACGAGGTCGGCGTCCGTGATTTGGCTCATAGTGCGTCCATGTAGGTGAAGGCCTCGGGGTTACGGATCGTAACGCCCGCGGTGCGGAAGTTCTGTAAGATACTCCATCCACCTTGCACTTGTAAAGGACTCCCGCTTTGAATGAATTCACGAGGGATGTCCATTTTCGCCGGAGCGCCTTCGCCCGTCGCAGCACCCGTCACCGGAATGCCCAGCGCCATCGCGCGGGGGGTCGTCCCTGCGCCGAGTCCGTCCAGACGATCCCAAACCTGAATGTCGATCTGGCCGCCGCTCTGCTCTCTGAAAATCTGGATCGCGTTCTTGTCCGTCGACGCATTGGTCGTGCTCACCGCAGACACATGCTGTGCCTCAGGCAACAAAACCGCTGCAGCTTTGTAGTTCTGCATAGAATTTGACCGCACCCCGAGAGCCATGGCCCACAGATCCTCAACGATCTCAAGCGCCGTAGCGACTGCCCACGTGGTGCCTCCAGCAGCTTTCGTCACCGCGGTAACCGTCGGCACTGTGCCGTTGTTACCGAAGCCTCCGAGGCCTACCGTGGTGTCACCCTGCGCAGCGATCTCGTCGAGCTTCTGTTCAGCCGCGAGGGAGTTAGCCAAAGCGCGCTCGGCGCTGAGACTGATGCCAACGCCAGCCTGGGCTTCCATGAGCTCGTCATCCGAGTACTCATACCCAGCCACGTACTTGATGACGCTGACCGAGGTGCTGGCCTGATTGACCTGAGCCATCGGCACCTGGCTGCCCAGGGGGCCTGCAGGTTGCACCGAAGCCGCATGCGTCAGCTGGCGGGTGTGAATATTCTGGACGTACTCTGGCATCGAATTGTCGACGAACAGTACGTTGCGGAAGAACGCCGGGCGATACAGGGTGCGTTGCACCTGCATAACGGCCGTCAGTTCCCTGGGGATGCTTGTGATTACGGGCATGCTGTGTTCCTTACGCCGGGAGGTTGACGCGCACTCGCACGACGCCCGTGGCTGCTAGAGTTTCATCGAAAACGAGGCCTTCGATTTGGACGGCGTCCGCGGTGTCGACGTCATTTCGGACAGAGCCGAGAACGCCGGCGGGAGTGGAGACCACCCCGTGTCGCACGAAGCACTTGTCACCTGCGGTGCAAGCCGTTTCGGAAGTCACGTACATCGTGCCTCGCTCCATCGCCTGTAGAGGCTCGTTGTCTCCGTAGTGCTCACCGCCCGCACCCCCAGCTGCGCGGCTAGCTCTGGTGACGCTGAGACCCACGATCCGAGCGAGCTCGGCGGCCGACGTCGGGGGGCGGAGGTCGTTGTTGCCGTCACGGATGACGACCAGACCAGCCTCTTGATCGCCGTCCGCAAGGCCGTTGACCAAGGGGCGGGCGTTGGTGTCTGCGGGGTACCCCACGAGACGGGTGGTGATGACTTCTTGGACGGCCATTACGCGCTCCTCACTGCGCCCAGCTTGAACGCCGAGGCTAGGGTTTTAGCGACGGCTTTCTGGCCGTCTACATCTTCTACGATGCCCTTATTGCCGCTCTTGACTCCGTGGTCAGTCGGCTTGGCCGCCTCAACGATGTGAGCGAGTTCCGTGTCGAATCGAGCGGACACATAGGCGTCGCTCTCTACGCTCTTCTCGTCGAGCTTAATCTCGAGCTTGGCCAGCGTGTCGAGGCGTACTCGCTTCGCGCTCTTGGTGCCAAAGTCGTACTCTGCGCCCAGAATCTTGCCAGCGCGGACTCGTAGATCCACGGCATCGGCCACCAGGCCTGGGAGCTCGGCGTCAGCCTTGGCGCGGGCGGCGTCAGCCGCATCGCACCTTGCTTGGAGCCCATCACGCTCAGCCGTGACGGCGTCTACCTTGTCTTGGAGTGCCTTCAATTCGGCTTCGTGCTTTTCCATGTTTTCCTTGGATGTGGAATTGGGCGCTTGCCCGGGAATCTTGAGGTTGTCGGCTGAGTCCAGCCGCAAAGTGGCATGTTGTCCGGCCCTGGCCTGCCCTTTTGGCAGCAGAGCAACGTGGTTGAATCGGATATTTCGTTGAATCCGGTCATACGGGACACCGGTCGGGGTCACCCCAGGCGTCTCATCGTGATCACAGGTGTACCCGGCGCTGATTTCGCGTAATTCCTGGGTTGCCGTGATCTTGGAAATGACGTCGGCCTCCTGAACGAGGAGTTGAGCGCCTATGTAGGTCTCACCTTCGATTACCTCGGGCTCAGGCTCCCGATCTGAGACCCATCCCGCGCCATCTTTCTTCCAGGTCTGTGGGGAAACGAGACCTGGATGACCGACCGTGACGGGCACGCCCGCGAGAGAGGCCAGGGATTTGGCTTCCAGAACCTCTTCCTCCGGGCGGTACTCCCGGACACAAGTTCCGTCGGGACGGTAATAGGATTGAACCCCGGTACGGGCGACTCGACCCGGCACACGGAGAGCTCCGGCGCCTGTGTAGGTCACCTGCGGGAGCGCGGATACATCGTAGCGAAGAACCATGAGTCCTTATTTTCTCAATTCCTGGAAGGCCTGTCAACCGGTTTATTTTGGAGCCCTGGTGGGTCAGGCCGAGGTCGTTCTTGCGCCCGCGCCATCAAGGAGATCACACGACCCCGCTCCTGCCCGGTGAGAAGCCCGTTGCGGACGTCGTCGGCGATGCCGCGGCACCCGCTATCCACCCAGATGACACCGTCGTCATTGGGGCGCACGGCGTCCTCAGCCATGTAGTTGGGGTATCCACGTTTTTTGCGAAGCAGGAGTTGGATCTCTATGGCGTCGTCGCCGTCTAGTGCTAGGGGCATCAACGCCACCTTCCTAGGTAGTCGTACATCACCGCTTCTTCCGCCGACGTATACACCCGAGACAGCATCACCGCTTCCGAGACGGACCCCGAGATGCCCAGGTTGGAAATTGCCGGCGTCCGATTCAGCATCGTCAGCGCTCCGCCCGGGTCCCCTGCTGCTGGCGTCGCCGCCTCCGACGCCGTCACCGGTGTGCCTTCATCAAGCTGCATCGAGAACTGTGGGCTAGCGGCCGTGCTGTAGTGGAGTCGGAGTATGTAGGTGGTGTCAACCACCAGCCCGGCGATAAATTGCAGCACCACCTGAGTCGTCCCGTTGGAGATATTAGTGAACAGACTGCCCGCAGTACTGTACACGCCCATGCCGACGGTGGCAGACCCTGAGTGGGTAGCTAGTAGCCAGCGCGTGCCCGCCAGACTCGCTAGGCGGAACACCAACATCGCCGACATCCCAGACCCGTCATGCAAAAACCGAAAGTTAGAGGCCGCCTGGTCAGACGGCCAGCTCTCCCCGCTCGATCCGCCAAGCCCAATTGCTGTCGGTAGCCCATTCAGCGAGCTCAGTTCGGGCTGGGCAGCCTCTACCGCTTGGTCCCGCAGCCCTCCGATGCTGCCGCGGTTAGGCGTCGAGCGGTAGGTATCCGGGTCGGGGGTGGTGTTGATGACACGTGCGGGGTCGTCGTCGCGATGCCACCACGCAGGCGATAGAACGCCAGGGGTCCACGCCGGCGCGCCGAGCACGTTTTGGGGAGATATGGAAATTCCGTTAAACACTCGGGGAGTAGTTTACCAAACTCTCCAGGTTCTTGTCAAACATGGAATCGGAGGACAAAAAAGTGCCCCGTGGAGCGTTCGTCTCCACGGGGCGAACGCGCTTCAGGGTAGAAGGGGCGCTCGGGTCACGCTAGGGGAAGCGTGGCAAGTTTTCGCTTTCTGGTATGCCTCACTCAGGTGATTGCGTCAAGGCTTGGAACATCTCAATCTCCTCGTCTGTCAGCCAGTCCCGATGAGGTGCGGCCTCGGCCATAATTCCGTCCTCATGGTGGCCGAGGCCGATGCGGTGGCCGAGCTCATGGAGCAGAGTTCCCACCAAATGGTCGCCGTGGGTATCCGGATAAATCTCAATCCAGTTCTGCCGGCCCTCAGAGAATTGCACCTCCAGCCAGCACCCCGACAGCTTATGTCCTGCGTCGTTGGGGCACCAGCCCTGGTCCTGTGTGGTCTCCCAGACCTGGACGGCCGGGAAGGGGCCTATCTCTGCCTCCCATCGACTTTGGATGACCACCTCAGCAGGAGTGGCCCCCCAGGGCCGCAGTCCCTCAGGAGGGCCCTCCGGTGCGCAGGAGGAGGTCAGAACGAGGAGCAGGAGAATCAGCGAGCGGGTCATAGGTATACCCTAGCTCGGATTTTAGGCTAGGCAAGTGAACTTTCGTCATCGTCTGCTTTCCTATCGTAGTCGGTCATTTCTCCTACAGTGTCTGTGTAGTCATCCGCCGCGCCAGCTCCGCGTCACTTAGGCTAGCGTACTCGTCGTCATCGTCTGCACTTTCGTAAGCCTCGAGGGCGGCGTCGTAGGCGACGTCGGCGTCGTCGTAAGCGAGGGCTGCATCGGCTTCGTCGACGGCGTCGCGGGCGGTCCCGTAGGCGACGTAGGCAGCGTCTAAATCGGCCCTCGCCTTGTCCACCCTAGCCCTGAGTTCAGCTTTGGTCATGACTCGACCGCGTAGCAGCTGAGGCCATCGATTCGGATGACGCCGCCGCCACCGTCGACCTGGGCCTGTGCGATAGATGCCTCATACTCCTCCTTTGTGGCGGGGCGGATGTACTCTGCGTCAGAGTAGTTCAGTAGGTCGTATCCAGTGCGGTCGGTGTTCGTCGTTGTCGTTGTCATGTATTTACTATAGCTCTCTCATATCGTCGCGCAAGCACTATTCGAGGATGAGTGGCATTTAGTTTTTGTCATCGTCTACGCTTTCATGGGCGTCGAGGGCCTTGAGGGCCTCGCGGTAGGCGTCGAGGGCATCAACGTAGGCGTAGGCGGCGTCGTAGTAGGAGGCACGGGCGTCGTAGTAGGAGGCGGAGTCGGCGGAGTCGGCGTCGTAGTAGGCGTTGGCGGCGGCGTCGTAGACTGCCCACGCCTCCTCCAACCTTTCCTTGAGTTCAGCTTTCGTCGTCATCGTCATCTGCGCTTTCGTAAGCCTCATAGGCGTCGAGGTAGGCAGCACGGGCGGAGGCGGCTAGGGCGGCGGCGGCGGCGTAGGCGTCGGCAGCGTCGGCAGCGTCGGCAGCGCCGGCAGCTATCCACGCAACCCAATAGGCAGCGTCTAGATCGGCCCGCGCTGCGTCCAACCGTTCTTTGAGTTCAGCTTTCGTCATTTAGACAACCTTTTCTGCAGCCTGGCAATCTCGCG
>Ga0255048_10000169_pt1 | contig 46711 bp, 66 predicted proteins | sample JV7_2_2_MG_FD_183619 | JGI IMG/M metagenome (GOLD analysis project Ga0255048, IMG submission 183619) | Seawater microbial communities from Jervis Inlet, British Columbia, Canada - JV7_2_2 | ecosystem: Environmental > Aquatic > Marine > Inlet | place: Canada: British Columbia | collected 2016-10-06 | reverse complement strand
TGGGGGTACTGTGATAATTGGGGATGCCAGGGTTCCGTGAGGTCAACAGCAGGTATCCTTGAGGGATCATCAAATGGGGTTACAGGTTGCATCATGGTGCATGACAATCACCGGAATAATTTAGGGGAAGAAATGTCTTGCAAGGTATGCCATTCTGTGGTATAAGAATACATGAGTCGAATTGCGCCTAGTGGCATGGAGGTGATGATGGTCCCCCGCAAAGTAATGGGGGCTAGAGATTAGAAATAGATTCTCACCTGTCCGGGGGTTAGGAGTAATGAAACCTAACTTAAAAGAGTTGGCTTAACAAACTGCCCCGGACACCTTCACAACTGCGATAGCATAGAGAGAACAGAGACATGGCAAAAGAAAAAGAATTCAGCGAATGGTGCGCGAAGCGAGATAGCTTCCTCACAATTCACACCGGGCTATCTAGCAGCGATTGGCCTGACTTGGTTATGTATCGAGATCATTTCGATGATGAACTTAGCCCCGAGACAAGCGCGGCGTTACTGATGGAACAAGTAGCATGGGATCAAGGTATAACCCTCGCTGATATGTGTCCCGAAATGCAGGAGTATTTGTAATGCTTATCAAAAGACAATCAGACTTATCAGGAAAAACACGTATCATTGAAATTGATGTGACTCAAGAGCAGTTGGATCAATGGGCAAGTGGTACTCTCATTCAGAATGCAATGCCAAACCTCGATGATGATGATCGAGAGTTTATCATGAGTGGGATAACACCTGCTGAATGGGATGAACTGTTTGGATCAGAGTAGGAGAAGTAGCATGGCACACACAGCAAAGAAAGCAATCTCAATGCCCAATACACTCGATCCGGAAATACACAATGTATTACCTGCAGGTTATGAAATAGTTGAGTATGTACTGATCGTAGAGAAGCGAATATGCGAGTGTTGCGGATCATCATTTTCCACACCCTCGCCACATCTACGAGTTCGTGTTGAGAACAAAGCAGGAGCATCTCGAACTATCTCGTTGCAATCAATGCACGAGTTGTATGCCCAAATCAGTGTGGCAATACCTGCAGAGAAACGCAATCCAACTCTCCCCCGCAGGCACCAATATGTAATCCTTGACGTACCTGCTTGTATGCATTGCTTTGAGGAGATAGCGGCAGAAGATGCAGAAGCTGACATGTTCCCGGTAAAGCGGCCATTGACAGCAAAACAAATCCTTCGTGAAAAAGAATACTCGAATGTGCTTCTAGCCAAGTACAAGCGTATGCCCACGAAAGATGAAATGGATGCTTATGGGTTGGTGCAGGAAATGGAGCGTGAATTGAAACGTAAGAACTCACGCAAGAGCAAAGCCGCACCAAAGAAAACCTTCTCACTTGTTGGCATCATAGCGAAATACAAGAAATAGGAGCAAGAGACATGACTGAACAAGCAACTACCTTCGTAGGAGAAGCTGGGGTGTCAACCTATCGAGCTATCGTGATCAAAGCTGCGATCAGAATGAAGAGAGATCATAACATGATGCCCAATCGGGGCTGGACTGTTCGATCTATGTTGAACGCAGCATCAAGCATCACTGGCAATCCTTACCGCCGTGGGCAGTACACACAAGCAATTGCTGATCTAGAAACTTGGATCAAAGAGCATGGCACAACCGGAGAAAATACATGACTGACAAACTGAAACCCTGCCCGTTTTGTGGGGGTAAAGCAATTAGAAGCCCGGAAGTGATAGGGTGTGGCTGGCATGTTATCCAATATGAATTGGGCGCGGTATGATGGACAATCACACAATGCAAACACCAGTCACGGCCTGGCGCAACGGTTGCGTTATGGCCGACGTGGGGTTTACCGCCCAGGACATCGAAAGCTATCGTGCGATTTACTGCAAGGTCTTCGATTGGCCGAACAAGGCCGCCCGCTTTTCCAATGGTCATGACAACACGGCAATCATCATGGCTGTTGAGGATGCGCGGTATGTTTGCAAAATATGTCTCTGATAACGAAAGGACCGAGCGATGCCCGCAACCTACCAGCTTAGAAAATACCTTCGCAGCCAAGAGATTGCGAAACGACCTGAGAATGTGCGTCGGCGTAAAATTGAGATAGAAGCGGCAAAGCGTGGTAGCCTGGACCGTGCCGCGAAGTTTCCGACCATTACACCGGACAACTTTGAGGCAGCGAATCACTATCAGAATGCGCGTATCGCGCACTGGCAAACCCAACTGAAAGGCTACAATATGATGGACAATCACAAGTCACCAATTGAGGAGTTGAACCAATGACTGACATTTATACCGACAACGGGTCAGACCGAGGATTGAGAACCCGGTTTTTCCGCCAGGCTGGAACCGGCATAGAGTGGATGTTCGCCGCTGATTATGCCGGGCCATCGAGGCGATGGTATGGTTATGGAATGGCACCCGACACCATCGAAAACATGAAAGCAACCGGGATGGAATTGCAACTAATGTGGCACGATACAGAGGCCGAACTGACGAGTGAAATTGAACGGCTGAACCGCGTTCTTGATGCCGTCGAAGAAGCCGCGCCCGACATTTATACGGCTGCACTCGTCAAATCCGTGGGTGCACAATAGGGCCTTGCACGAAGGAAGAATTGAATGCCGTTCGATCAATCACTCTCAGAACAAGAGCCAACCGGCTGGGATCCGCACGACCCAAACCCGTGCCGCGACTGCACCCGCGAAAATTGCGAATGGTGGGACGTTTGCCCACATTCAAAGCATGAATCCAAGGAGGCTAAGGAATGAGTGACGCAGGTAAGCGCCTGACAAAAGCAGCAAAGGAAGCGGCTGACATTGTGCGCTACCCCTACACGCACCATGGGCCAGCGGTCTACGGAGACAAGCTGACGGACTATCTGATTTCAGAAGCGAACCTGATTGAAGACGGGGTGATCGAACCCCTGACCAATGAATCCAAGGAGGACTCGAAATGATGGAACATAAAAGCTGGATTGACGCTGTAATCGCCGCCGACTGGGACCCACGCGACCTACCTGCTGGAATTGATGACCTGTGCAAGCTCGTCTTCGACTACGGATGCGAACGCTGTGGCAATATCGTCTGAAATATAAGGAGCGCTGGATGAACCACCCCGCCAACAATATGTTACCGCAAATAAAAGGACAGGACCATGAGCACACCATCAAATTATTTCGCCGTTGCGACAGAACTAGAGGCAATCAAGGCGATGGCCTTTGAACTTCTCATGTCTGACGAGATTGGTTCGATTGACGGCCCAAATGCTGCGCGGCTGGCCGATCATGTTTTTGATATGTCACACACGCAGGCCGCAGATGCGATAGCAGAATTTGAAGCCAGCCGATAATAACTTTGAATCGGAGTACCAGAAAATGACTATCTTTTACGAAGCCCATCAAAGAATAGGACCGCAAGAATGGAAGACACAAGGCCAGCAAGTTGTCGTCATCGCCTTCAAGACGAATTTACATCTGGTGTGATTTCTGAAACCCCCGCATCACCAAAGGAAATAAAATGACCGAAACAGTTTTTGACGCTGGAATACCAAATTGGGTAATACTGTTACTGATTGCTATCTACAGCTTTCATGTATTGTTAACTTGGCTAGGTCACCGGGCAGAAAGCCGCTGGCGTGATGCAGTAGTAAAACATCTAGCTGTCCTCGCCTTTAACATTGAAGACCTTAAGGAAAATCACAATGCCTCGTAAATACACAGTAGACAGCTTTCCCACCGAATTCATAACTCTGTGGAAGAAAGCCACAAAAGAACCTGTCGAGTTCATGCTACCCTACAACCAAGCAGTACGCGCCCGGCAAGAATTGTATAAGCTGCGAACTGCGATGAAAGAGGAAAAGCATGTCCTTCGCCCTCACATCGCTGGCTTGTCCATTACACTTGATCCACCTGATGCACGGGGAGAAACCGAAGTAACCCTACGAGTTGGGCAGAGAGTGGAGAACATCTTTCTTGGCATGGTGCAAGAAGAACTCGCTGAAGAAATCGCACAACAAGATCGTGAACTGGAGGAGCTAGGCAAGACACAAGTTTTGCTTACTGAAGCTGTGGAACAAGAAGAACGTGAAGCAGCAGCTGAACCAGAGCAAGAACCTGATGTGAATTATGAAAACATATTCAGGGAGTCGAACTGATGACTCCCGGTAGAACCCCATACAATCGAGGTTACACCGATGGATGGTATCGACGACCTTCTGTTCCACACAAATGGCATGACGATCTGGGCCGAGATGTGGATTATGATTTGAATGTTGAAGAAAAAGAGCAATACAAACGTGGCCGAGAAGCAGGCCTGAACCACGATGGAAAGGATTATTGATATGACTGAATATGAAGTCTTTCGCAAAGAAATCAAAGCCCTCCTGCATGAGATTGAATGCAAGATTGAGGAATTCAACACGAAATGGTTTTCTGAACCTGAACTCAAATCCCCAACCCCAGAAGAAATGGATGATCCATTGCTGCTCCTGGGTTTTGCAGGGTTTAAATAACATGGTACCATGTCCCATCCCGGACATTGGACCTTATTGTTATTCTACTCGGGAAACAATTTTCGATTTCACTTGCCAGTTCAAAATCAATTTGTTATGATGAAAGACCGGGCAATTAACCCTTTATCAGGAATGCACTATGGGCAGTAAACGCAATCACAATCAGGGATATACCCAAGTCAAGGTTCTTATCCCCACACCACTCGCCAAACTATTCAACACCCTTACCAGCGACCCTTTGACCGGCAAAGCTAAATATGGTTTGAAGTCTAAGGTAATCACAAGGTTGCTCCACAATTGGGCAGCAGAGCAAGCACGTAGCGATGAACCAAGAGGAGAATTTTTAAATGACTAACTCTACCCCTTCACCAGTTGACCATGATCCTAACGATCTCTTCCCTGAAGAGGCAGAATGGCTGGTCCATGACGATCTGAACGAGATTTCCCAGGAAGAAATCAAAGCTATGACGCAAGAAGAACGTCTGGCTAAGGTAGCCGAGTACCGGAAGTATGTTACTGAGGACAGAATGAAATTGTCCAAGCGAGCACACTCCAATGCAATGCGTGTTCTGCGTGCAGTTCGGTCCCGCGCGATTGAGATGAACCCTCGTACCAAGAAGACAACAAAGAAGAAAGCAGCGGCTTCTTTTGATCTCTCGCAATTCATGGCTAAGAAGTAATGGCTACTTCCCGTATTCATCCTGAACGTTATAAGCGTATCTTCTTCACTCTGATGGAAGATGCTCTACATAGTCGAGTTGCTATTCTGTTCCAAACCAAAGCAGCGGCTCGGGCATACCGTTTGAGATTATACGGAGCACGAGAAGCCTTATCTAAATATCCTGAATTCAACTCTTCTTTATCCAAGCACGCACACAAACTAACCTTTCGTATCCAACCTTCCTCTATCAATCCAGAAAAATATTACCTGTACCTACAACTCAAAGCTCAATATCTATAACACCTTCACAAGGAACCCTTCGCATGTTAGACCCGATCTTTCCCAACTCTATTGACAGTACGATGCTTTCAGCATATACCGACTGTCCCCAGAAATTCTACATTGAGTATTGTCTTAGGCTCTCCCCGCAAGGACGCTCACCAGACTTACATGGTGGTGGCGCAGTCGCAGCAGGGATGGAAGCCACACGCAAAGCATATTATCTGCACAAACTCCCTATGAGTGAAGCTGTTGCCCTAGGTTTTGCTGCCTTCACCAAGTATTGGGGTGACTATGATCCACCCGAGAAACATGTAAAGTCTTTCATCAACATGGCTCACGCCTTCACCGAATACTTCATCAAATGGGACCTGGACAATGATGATCTTCAACCAATCGACTTACCAGCAGGGGCATCCGCAATCGAATTTACCTTCGCGCTTCCAACCGAGGTCAAGCACCCAATCACTGGAGACCCCCTTCTGTATTCCGGACGCTGCGATCTCGTGGGTCAGCGAAACGGAGAGGTGGCTGTCGTGGATGAGAAAACAACAAAATCTCTTGGACCTTCCTTTTATCGTAAGTGGGGAATGCGCGGGCAGTTTCTTGGTTATTGTTATGCGGTTAACAAACTCGGTGTGGATTGTGAAGCTGCCATCATTCGAGCTCTCTGCATACAGGTTACTGATCTTAAACTGGAAGAGGTTCGAGTCCCTGTGCCGTACTACAAGCAAGAGCGCTGGTGGGAAACTACGAATAATAAGCTACGAGAACTTGTCGGTCGATGGGAGTGGATGCAAGACAGACGTACTTCACTGGTTCGAGACAACTATCGCGACAGGGTGGAATTCAACCAAGCACAAAACAAGGTATCGCATGGATGCTGGAGTCATGCGTTTGCCGAAGCTTGCGAACAGTATGGAGGATGTTCCTTCAAAACCCTTTGTTCCAGAGAATACCCTCATCTACATTACGGAGGCTATGATACCAGAATTTGGGACCCCCTGGCGAAAGATCCAACTGCCAAGTCTATTACATCATTAGAAGAAATGGACTCGATCGCGCTACCTGCTGAAGGCATGGCATTGATTGGAAAAACTGGAGGAGAAGAACGATGAAAAAGCATCTACAAATCGCTGATCGGAAGAAAGCAAAGTTGAGCCCAGGTAAAGGACGCTCTCCTTTCGCATTGTATCTTAAAACCTTGGTTCGAAACAAAGAAGAATTAATTGCTCGGTTTCAACTGATCGTGCAGAAGCATATCGTCCCCGCTTGGCTCTCTTCAAGTTCTGGTAACGGAGTGCATCGTGCAAAAATTCGCCTTGCAGAAGAACGTGTGTTGAATACTAAGCGTCAAGGGACCACACCACTCAACAAAAATTATGGTGGCTACGAATCTCGTCAGGTCGCGCGTCGGACTTATAATTGTCAACATAAGTTGTTTCAAGGATCAACAGTCGAAACAGCAAATTTAGCCAAATACCAGCATGACCGCTGAACTCCCCCACTACCGTTGTCGCATTGGGGAGCCGAGACAAAAGATCATGCTTGGTTTCACCGGTGCAGATGGGGAGTATCTAGGACACACATTCACCTACGGTCATGCTGAGCGTTCCTCTACTTTAGTTTGTAATCTTTGCGGAGAAATCTATGGAAAACTGCACACGAGAAACCAAGGACGAACCAACCCAAGATTTAGCATCCGATCAGGTGTGTGCAGTTCCTGTGATCCAGTGGAGGGGAGTATCTTATTCAATCCATGGGTCGAACATCTGCTGTCTTACTGCGATGGAGTTCCCGAAGGATTACTTATCTACGAATTTAACCTTCTCCTTCAAATACCTGATATCAACGACATGAAACCCTTACCTATACCTTCCCAATACGGAGAGAAAATCAAATGACAGATCGTGATGATAATTTATACGAAGAATTCCGGGAGATATACGGAGAATATTGGCACTATGCTCTATGCCGTCTTGTTCCTTTCCACATGCAAGAGGAAATGCTCCGCTACATGGTCCGTCGGATCAAGCCGGGAAATTTTCTCACCTCGGTTCTTATCCATGATTGGGACCAGGCTATGGGTCGTGCGGATCAGATCAACCTGGCTAACATCCAGAACTATCGCTCTTTCATGTACAACTGTATGCAACAGAACCAGCAAGGGTCACCAGAAATTGTGGCAGAATGGTTAAATGGAAAGGATAAAGCAGATGAGTGAACCAATCAGACACAAAACCAAGCCCCCGGCAACCCTACTCATAGGAGCCCCCGGTACAGGTAAAACTACATCTGTTGTCACTTACCTCGAAGCCGGTCTTGAAGTTTTTGTCCTTATTACAGACCCCGGTGGAGAAGAGGCATTAATCGACGCGGTGATTGACAAGGGTCTGTCTCTTGAGAAACTCCATTGGCATTACATCCAATCTACAGCACACTCATGGGGGGTTGCTTCGAGCGTATTCTCCCGAGTCAACACTATGTCTTACGAGTCACTCGGGGGTCTCAAGCAGGGTCTGGAGAAAGACAAGTACAAGCAATTTCTCACCGCTATGGATACCCTCAACAATTTCGTATGTGATCGCACCGGCGAGTCATTCGGACCTGTCGATCAGTGGGGAGCAGACCGTGCGTTGGTCGTTGACTCTATGACTGGTATCAACAAGATGTGTAAACGCCTCGTCGTTGGTGCAAAGCCAACTCTTCACCAAGGCGAATGGGGCACGGCAATGGAAGTCGAGGAGCAATTCCTTGATCTTCTTGTCGGTAATACCTCATGCTTTCTATGTTGTATTGCCCACCTTCAGCGGATTAAAGATGAACTTCGGGGCAGCACTACGATCGCCGCTGATTTTCTTGGCTCCAAACTCGCACCCCGCATCCCCCATCTATTCTCGGATGTGGTTCTAGCACATAAAGACGGAGCCAAATTCAATTGGTCTACAACAGCAGCCAACGTGGACCTCAAGGCTCGCACACTACCACTCGCGAACGATCTCGCCCCTTCCTTCATTCAAGTTGTTAACGGTTGGAAGAAACGAGAAGCTGCTATAACTGAATTACTCAACCAAAAGGAGAAACCAAACCAAATTACAGAACACCCAGTAAACACCTAACAACAACCAACTAAGGAAAACAAATGACAACCACATTTAACGCCGAACAATTCGAGCAAACTGTCGTCGATGGTGCGAACCAAACTTCGTTCGTTCCTATCCCGGAAGCTGACTATACCGCTTACGTGGAAGAATACAGCTTTCGTGAACTCCAGGTCCAAGGTGAGCAACGCATCATCTGCGCTGTGTCTTGGGTAATCCCTGACGAGGACTTGGCCAAAGAACTCTCCATGCAGGAGATCAAAGTCAAGCAAGATATCTGGCTGGACCTCACGGACGACGGCAACCTGGACTTTGGCACAAACAAGAATGTGCAGCTCGGTCGCTTGCGTCAAGCACTTGACTTGAATACACCGGGCTTCCAGTGGTCTGCACTGCAGGGCAAACAGGCTCTGATCTCCATTGCGCACACCCAGAAGAAAGACGATCCTTCTGTCGTGTACTCAAACGTAGTGAAGACCTCAAAGATTGAAGGCGTAACTATCTAAGCGTCGATAGTCTTAGTAGCGGGGGCGGCACCTTCTGCCTCCGCTACTCAACAGGAGATAAAAATGACAGACCTATCAGAAAAGCAGCAGGAAGCTGTACATAAAGCTTACGGATGGTACTACGATTTCAAGCAGGACCCCAAAGCTATTGCTCAAGTCTTCCAATTCACAGGCTATGCAGGCACAGGGAAAACAACCGCAATCAAATTTCTTACTGAACGTCTCGGTGACCTTCACATCGAGTACGCAGCCTTCACCGGTAAAGCTGCACGAGTAATCTCACGTGTCAACGAAGTAGATGCTCGGACAATCCATTCATTGATCTACCAGTACGTGCAACCAGACAAAGTTGAATGTGCTGCTCTCTACGATCAACTGCATGGGGATGATCCTTTACCCCCAGGAAATGAACGAGAGCGGATAGTGAAAGAATTAGAAGAAGCATCTTCTCCTCATTTTGCACTCAACGATCAAAGCGATCTTCATCATACCGATCTATTGATCCTCGATGAGGCCTCGATGGTGAACATGGAAATGCTCGATGATCTGAAATCTTTTGGTGTGCCAATCCTAGCTATTGGTGATCCCGGACAGTTACCACCTGTCAAGGGAGCCGGGGCGTTATTCATTGGAGAACCTGACGTGAAACTGGAAGAAATCTTTCGTCAAGCAGCTGAGAACCCTATCATTCAAGCCGTAACTAATGCCCGAAAGGGTATCCCTTGGCCTTACTCTTTGGATGATCAAGCAGATCGTCGCTTCGTTCACAAACGGTTTAGCTCTTATACCGACGAGACTTTCAAGCACACATGTCTTGGTGCTGATCAGGTACTCGTTGGGATGAACAAGACCCGGCAAGACCTCAACGTACGAATGCGTGGATGGAAAGGTTTCGATATAACCAATCCCTATCCCCAGGAAGGGGAGACCTTGTGCTGTTGGAAGAACGATAAGGAACGTGGGCTGTACAACGGGGATCAGTGTATTGTTGAAAAGGTAGGGGATGTTTACGAGGACTTCATTGAACTCTGGGTACGCCTAGACTGGAAGTCCGATGGTGAACCTATCCGAGTCCGTGCACTGCGCGCGCTGTTTGATCAATACTATGACAACAAATCTCTTGAGCGTGTACAATGGTTTATCCGTAAGCCACTGAATGAATTTGATTTCGGCTATGCACTCACAGTCCATAAAGCACAAGGTTCTCAATGGGACAAAGTGCTGTTCATGGATGATGGTATGCTCAAGGGTTGGAGAAACAAAGTTATCCAACGCCGACAACTAGTCTACACCGCCGGGACACGTGCGGCTGAAAAATTAATCGTTTACTCGTAAGGAAAACCCAATGCCTAATATGCTCGTTGACTCTCTGATCGTTAAAGATCGGCAGCGAAAAGAATTTGATCCAAAAGCAATGGAGGAACTCAAGAATGATATCGTTCTCAATGGTTTGCTCCATGCCGTGGTAGTCAATACACTTCCTGACTCTGATATGCATCCCGAAACTTGGTCACAACTTATAGCAGGTGAACGCAGATTACGCTGCGTAACAGCATTGGCCGAGGAAGGTATTCACATCAAGTACGGAGACAAGATCATCCCCGTCGGTGAAATCCCTGTGAATGAATACTTCAATCTCACTGAACTTCAATGTCAAGAAGTGGAGCTAAGCGAGAACATCAAACGTCGAGACCTCACATGGCAAGAACTATCCGCAGCCTCGGCTATGCTACACAAGATGCGCCAGGGTGAGAACCCAAAGCAAACTTATGCTGATACCGCGAAAGAAATCAAGACTGCTCAAGGCGATCCGACCGAACCTTCTGGTCATGAGCGTACCGCTATTCGGGAAGCAGAAATTCTCTCCGGGTTCGAAGATGATAAAGATGTGATGGGAGCTAAGGACAGAGCTACGGCAATGAAGATTGCCAAGCGAAAGATGGAACAAGAATTCAATGATGCTCTGGATACAGAAGGTATGTTCAATGCATTGCAGGTAGAAGATGGGGAGATGCTGGAAATTACTCAATCCCGGCATCGTCTGTATCCTGTGTCAATGGAGTGGGCAACGGAAGTGATCGACCCTGGCACTGTGGATGTGATGATCTTTGATCCTCCATATGGAATTGGAGTTGAAAACTTTGGCGGGGCGCAACATCTGAAACATGAATATGCGGAAACGGATTACGAGTATCTTTATGACATGGCTATCCAGCAAGCAGGGGAGATTACCAAAGCTGCTGCTCATATGTACATCTTCTGTGACTTCGAGTTCTGTATTCCATTACGAAGCATGTTGGAGCATCACGGTTGGTCTGTTCACCGCACACCTATCATCTGGGACAAAGGCCCACGTGGGCATCTGACTTCAGGTGGTACCCTAGGTTGGCGTCGGTCCTCAGAGTATGTGATCTTTGCCACACGAGGTGGGAAACAGAACACCGGATTGTTATCTGATGTGTTGCGTATTGTGGATGGGAGTGAAAAGTTCCATGCCGCACAGAAACCAGTGGAGCTGTATGAACTATTCATGGGGCATTCAGCTGATCCGGGCGACGTGGTATGCGATCTATTCGCTGGGTCTGGTGTAGTCTTCGAAGCAGCAGAGAATATGAATATGACTGCTATTGGATTTGAGATAGATCAAGACGCGGTTGGTATGATTGGCTCCCGTCGTGACGTGTTCCCGCAGAAGATGGATAAGGTGAAGAGATGACTGAATTTGAAGCCCACCAAAAATACTGCCCTATGGGAGTGACACATATAGACTCTTATATTCGTTGTGAAGCCAGCTTATGCATGGCATGGAGGTGGTCAATGAAAATAGACCTTAGTCCAGGGGAAACAATAGGAAAAGTACTTCCCCCTACAGAAGGTTATTGTGGTCTAGCAGGAAAACCGTACAATGCTAGATGACCCCAAAATCCTGATCATCGGTGAGTATCCTTCTGCTGAGGAAGAACGTCGATCACGTCCGTTCACCTCTGAGTCAGGTATGGCATTTCGTACCATGCTTAAGAAAGCTGGGATACCTATTACATCCTGTCGCTTTGTGAACGTGGCTAAGGATCATCCATTACGGAATGAAATGATTGAGTTCTTTTATCCAACCGCTGACTCCAAGGATAAAACTTCTCAATGGGGATTATTTCCAGTATCTAAAATGCAGACATGGCTTCTGGACCTGGAAGCCTACATTGCAGAATGGCAGCCCGACTTCATCATCGCGGCAGGTAGCTATGCACTCTGGGCTTTGTATGGTATGACCGGAGAGATTAAAATTGGGAACCATAAGAAGCACAAGGTACCCACCGGGATTAATAACTGGCGGGGGTCACATCTGTTTACCACGATCGGAGGTAAGACCTACCCCCTTCTCCCTGTCTTAGATCAGAACCTAACCCATCGAGTGTACAACTGGAACTACAAAACCCAACATGATCTGCGGGTGAGGTATTCGCAATGGAAAGAAGGGAATTGGCTGGAACCGGCAACGAAGTTCCACATTCGCCCTAGTTTTCAGCAAGCGAAAGAACACCTATTAGATCTTCGCTGTGACCTTGATCTGGCCTTACAACAAGTAACTCAATACAAAATAGCTTGCGATGTAGAAACCTTTGCAGGTCATATCACATGCATTGGTTTTGCTTGGTCAGCTACGGATGCCTTCTGTCTCCCGCTCCTTTGTAAGGGTCAAGGCGAAGCAATCATGGACCCCTATTGGAATGAAGCTGAAGAATTAGCCCTTGTCGATCTGATGCGAGTGATCTTCACACACCCCGCATTGAAACTCTCCGGACAGAACTTTCTTTACGACGCCCAGCACATAGCCTTCTCGTGGCAGGTGGTACCTTACATTGCCGAAGATACAATGATCCAGCAACATCTAATCTTTCCCGGCACAGAACTAAACCTCGCCATGCTTTCTTCCATGTATTGCGGCTGGCATCGGTATTGGAAAGAAGATGGAAAGTTCTGGAAGAAAGATGATGTAGAGGAAGAGGAGTATTGGATATACAATTGCCGCGACTGCATCGTGACGTATGAAGTAGGGGACAAGATTGCTGAGAGCATTAAGTATTACAACCAAGAGGAACAATGGGAATTCCAAATCGCACAGCTGCAAGAAATCTTAGTCATGATGCTCCGGGGGGTAAACATTGACCAAGAAGTCAAGCACATAATGAAGCATGAACTTGATGCAGTGACTGAGAAATACGAAGAGAACCTTCGAGACTTGCTCCCCGAAGATGTCTACGAGCAGCCTCCAAAGGTAGCACCGTGGTATCGGAGTACCGTGCAGCAGACTACGATCTTCACTGAAATCTTTGGAATGAAACGATACTTCAACAGGAAAAAGAAAGCTTACACTATGGACGGTCCGGCGCTGGCAGAGTACGCCCGACGAGAACCATTGCTTGCTGAACTCTGCAACACGTTAATCGAATACAACAGTTTAACTACCTTCAAAACTTTCACCGAGATGAAGCTGGGACCGGATCAACGAATGCGCTCCAGCTACGCACCTACTACTATCACCTACCGCTGGCGTTCAAGTGCAGATGCATTCGGAGCTGGCGGCAACCTTCAAAACTTATCAAAGGGAAATGAATAATGACCAGGAAAAGTAAAAATCCAAGATTGAAAAAGGGAGTTTTACCTGCTTTTCTGGCAGAAGAAATACCTGTGAATGCCGCAGAAAAACAAGTAGCAGATACGATACCCAATTTTTTTAACTGAAGCTAAGGAACACTACATGACACACGATCGCAGAGAAGCACAACGCGAGATACTCGCAAAGCAAACACAGGAAGCTGATCCTGATTTCCACGAGCGTACTATCATGCAGATGGAACAAGATTTTACGGAGGATACTCCAACTGATCATGATCCAGTGAACCATCCTTTCCACTACACCAACCACCCATCCGGTGTGGAGTGCATTGACATTACCGAACACATGGGTTTCAATCTGGGCAACGCGGTGAAATATATTTGGCGGAATGACTTGAAATCTGCAGTGATTGGTGACGTAGAAGACCTTCGTAAAGCCCAATGGTATCTTGAACGTGAAATCAAACGCCGGAAGGGTGTAAGCTATGCTCGATGAAATCAAAGTTCTCGACCATGGCTATGTCCGTCCTATTGTCCCAGGGGTTATCCAACTTTTCGACACAGAGGATTAACCAATGGTCGCCCAAATCCCCCTTCCAAACATCCGGCGGCAATTCATCCCGGACCCAGGCTACACCATAGTAGACATGGACCTATCTGGAGCTGATGCTCAAGTCGTAGCCTGGGAAGCCGACGATGAAGAAATGAAACAAGCATTCCGCGATGGAATTAAAATCCACGTGTTCAATGCTCGCACAATGTTCGAGGAATATGCAGATGCCTCAACCTCCGCAATTAAAAACAGTCCTGTTTATGGCCAGGTCAAAATCATCTGTCATGCTACGAACTACGTTGGCTCTGCCCCGACCATCGCTACCAATGTGGGTTGGCCTATCACCTCTGTTCAAGACTTTCAAGACAAATGGTTCGTCAAGCATCCGGGTATTCTTGAATGGCACAGACGTGTCGATAGACATTTGGACGGTAGCGAGTGCTGGAACTGCAACTACGTCCCCGACCCTCAGACGTTCTGTCCACGTTGTAACGTTCCCCTCGGGCACCATGTTAAGAACGCTTTCGGATACCGAGTTCGGTACTTTGACCGCATTGAACGGTTACTCCCAGAGGCTGTGGCATGGATACCGCAGTCCACAGTGGCCATTGTCACCCAACGAGGCTTGTTGATTTTAACTAAAGAGTTTCCTGAAGTTCAAGTTTTAATGCAAGTTCATGACAGCCTTGTGTTTCAAATACCCACGGCAAAGATTGAAATGCTGACACAAATAAAGGAGAGACTAGATGCAATTGAGGTTCCTTATCCAGACCCATTATACATCCCTTGGGGTGTTGCGGTATCCGCCCACAATTGGGGGGAATGTGGGTGACGTAATGGGGGCAACCGGGCAACGTCCACCGGTTCTACCCGGCAAGTCAGATTAAAATGTACCGACATACCCGCCACACATTCGACCCGGTCTAAATCGCCGGAAAAACATCGCACCATGTCCACCCTTGGACATAGTACCATATCAATAATAGGAGCTATCCCATGATATACCTCGCTTCCCCCTACTCGCATCCAGATAAAGATATTGAGCATCGACGCTATCTCGCAGTTTCCCATTATGCATCCTCGATGTTTATTAAAGAACCCCAAGTTGTTCGTATATCTCCTATTCAATACTGGCATCCAACTGCAGTACAGCATGAGCTACCAACGGACGCAATGTCTTATAGAGAATTCAATCATCACCTTCTTCGCATGTGTGATGTAATGGAACTTCTAGCTATTGAAGGTTGGGAAGATTCCGAGGGTATTGCACTTGAACGTAAATGGGCCGAAGAGCTTGGAATAGGCGTGAACATTGTCAGACTCCAGAAGAAAATGTAAGAATTGGCTGGCTACCTACTCTGAGTATACTAAAGCATCCGAGGCCCCTAGATCGTTTCACGTATGGACGGGAATCAGTACTATCGCTGCAGTCTTGCAACGGAAGGTTTGGATTGAACAACGTATATTTCAGTGGACTCCGAATTTCTATATCATATTCGTAGGTCCTGCTGGTGTGGTAACCAAGTCAACGACTGTGAAGATAGGGGCGAACCTGCTCCGAGATATCGACGGGGTTACCTTCGGTCCTAACTCCCTCACGTGGAATGCTTTGACCGAGGCTATGTCAAAAGCACAGAAGGCTGTACCTGTAACTCCCGGGGACATGGGCAGTGAACTTTTGCATATGTCATGCATCACCTGCAGCGTAGGAGAACTTGGTACCTTCCTTGATCCCTCAGATAGAAAGATGGTCGATGTATTTACTGATCTCTGGGATGGGCAGAAAGGTGTATGGGAGCATAGCACGAAAACCCAGGGGACTACTACGATCGCCAATCCCTGGCTGAATATCATTGCCGCTACTACACCCTCATGGTTGAAAGAAAACTTTCCGGAGTCGATGATCGGTGGTGGTTTAACTTCTCGGATTGTATTTGTGTACGGATCGCAGAAGCAGCAGTTCATTCCTTATCCTTCTCTTCTCCAGCAGAAAGAAGAATTCGAAAGTCTTGAAGCTGACCTAATCCATGACCTGAAACTTATGAATGAAATGCAAGGGGAGTATATACTTACCGATGATGCTATGGCCTGGGGTGCTGCGTGGTATGAAAAGCATTGGGGTGAACCCGAGGGTGTGCTGGCTAATGCACGCTTCGAGGGATACAGAGCACGGAAACAAACACACCTTCACAAACTAGCCATAGTCGTAGCAGCCTCGAAGTCGAATGATCTGGTCATTACATCAGGTGATCTCAAGACCGCAGCGAATATGGTAACACTTTTGGAAACGGATATGCTCAAAGTCTTCGAGTCAATCGGTGCAACAGAGGAGTCGAAGCACACAATGGATTTGGTAAATATCCTCTACATCTTTGGGAAGCAGATGAAGCAGGACGAGCTGTTCTTACGTGTGTCAAATCATATGACCTTGGATGATTTCACAAAGGCTACTACAGCTGGGATCAAGTCGAACTACTTTAAGGTTATCAACCATGCCGGGAATGTGATTGTGCATCTGGAGAACTTGCCAGAGAATTACACGCCTATAGATAAAGTGAAAGCGGAGAAATGATTTACCTCGTGACTTCCACATTCACCACATCATCCTCGGTAGGATACAACTCACCAGTCGCTTGCCCCAGCCTTCTAAACCGCTTCGTGGTTGCAACCTTATTCTGTTGCAGCAGCATAGTCCTGGTCCGAGCTTTCCTACTATCCCGTAACGACTCACTGCTAATTCCCATTTCGCCAAAGGGCAGTATCTTATTGAAAGCCCTGACCGCACGTAGTACATCCTTCCGTGCATCAGGATCATCGGTATACAACGTGTGCCAGTACTGGGTCAACAACATACCCCGTCGCCCAGCCCAATATCTTTCTACTTCAGCCCGAGCTATAACCTCATTCCATTCCCGATTAGCTCGTGTGATACTGAACCCCATACCTTGGAAAGCAATCTCTGCTAGGTGCTCCGCATCACTTCCATTGAACTCAAACACAGTAGCCCCGGTTCGTGTACGTTCTCTTCCCTCGGGTTCCACGAAAGCCCCGGTCAGCTTAGCCATAGCTACATCTTCAGGTAAGTATCTCATACTCCTGGTGACATTCTTCAACGCCCGAGGCATGGCACGCTCCCACCGCTTAGCATCGTCAATAGGTAACTGCGTATCAGTCAGGAACTTAACCATGTTGATCGCGATACCGAAGCTGGCCCCGGCTATGTCTGTAGCAGCTCGGCCCATCATACTTTCAAAGTTACCATCAGCTCCTTTTAGTATCGCTTGTAAACCAGGAACCACTGTACCCATGCCAACACTACCTGACATATCAAAAGCCGGGATAGGCATACCAGTTAAATCACCCAAGGCATTCAAACCAAACCCTTCACGTCCTGCCCCATGCAAGACATTATCGGCAGCACGATTAGATCCGAGGATCGCAATCAATAATTTTGCAATCTCTTCCTCGGTCTTCCAGTATTTTCCGTATATCTTCTTACCTATAGCATCAGCTACAGCGAACAAATCCTCGGCTCCAGGTAAACCCATGATCCCACCCATAGCCAGCATGGTAATCAGTATCCGTTTGTTTCCTGGACTATTACCCACAGCCCACAGCATATTCTGCAAGAACATCCAGAAGGTAAACACAACACCCTTCTTGCCACGCATGAACCTGGGTTTCGCCCACGCCCCGTATTCGAATTGAGTTCTTTGCACCGCATCTTTACCCGCTAAGAATGCAGTAGCTTCCACCTTTGATAGTCCATGTTGCTGGATCAAAGATTGCAATTCGCGAGACCGCATGTTCTGCAACTCTGCTAGATAGGGAGTATTTGGATTTTCCCTAGCCATGCGGATCGCAGCATTAAATGTGATCCGTCGGTTGATCTTCTCACTACCTTGGAACATCCAACCCGAAGCTTCAGCAAACTTAGTCATGCCTCGTTGCATTGCACTACCTTGACGTAACCGAACTAGGTTCCCACCTTCAGCTACACCAGCCAAGTTCTGTGCTAGGTTTTCTTCCAGGAAGTTCTGTTGTAAACCCAACTCCATTAACCGAGCATCTTGTGGGTTCCATTTCTTCGCCATAGTCACTGGGTCTGTATACATCTTACGCAAGTCCAACGCGGCTTTACGCATAGCATTAGCTGCTTTCAAATCCCCGAACCGAGAGCTAAGATAAGGCAATGTAACCATAGGCAACTGTGTGAAGTTCAAAGTCGCCGAGGCTACAGAGAAACCTAACCACCAAGTAAAAGCAAAGCTTCGCATCTGTGCCCAGTCTGGTTTCGGGTTCAAAATATTCTGCAAATGATCCTCGAGGAACGCAGTCATTTTAGTTCTGTTCGCTACGTCCAAACCCATACGAGTTTTCTTTGAGTTATCCTTTCGGAAATCCTCAATCACAGTGCCCATCCGAGTACCAAATGAAACACGGGCTAGATGGTTACTTCCATGCCAGAAGTAATCAGCATAAGCTCGCATCGCATCTTGACTATACCCAGCTCGGTTCGTACGTTTCTTGAAATGTTTTCTAAAGCTTTGAGCCGGAACAAAGTCAATTGATATCTGCTCCAACCATTGGACTTCATCTTTAGTTAACGAGCCACCGAGTTTGTCTTTAATCAATCGGAGCACAGCAGTAGGCATACCTGTAAACGATTGCATGTGGGGTTCAACTTGACTGATCCCTACGTTATGATCTGGACCATAGTTCTTTTGCAACGCAGCTTGTAACTTCTGAACTTCTTTCGGAATCTTACCGGCCACGTCCCGAAGCTTACCCGATATGCCGACCTCAACGAATTCTACATGAACCGGTTTTCCCTGTTGATTTGATACGATTACTGACCAATTACCAAAGCGAGCATGGGGAAAGTACGGACGGTTTCGAAGCTCTTTGAATTCTTTCTGGATGCGCGCAATCTCAATCTGACCCACAACACTAGGATCGGCTTCACGAACTTGTTCCACCAGTACCTGTTCCATACGAGAAAGCATACCATGAAAGTCCCCCTTCACTCGTTGGTACAACTTAAACATACCTCGATCCATGTTGTACTTCTTGAGCAGCTTCTGCATTTCTTTTGTATTCGGAAACCGAGCAGCAGCCTTTGGGCCTAAATATTCCATCGAGTCTATTGCGAACAGAAACCGTGCAAAGTTGTCGGACCGTTTCTTGCTTAGCATACTCCACTCACGAAGGGTTTCATTAGCTCGGCTTTGCCATGTATTTTTCTCATTCTGCCAGAGCTCTGCCAAATCCACATAGGCTTGGAGGAAAGCTATCTTCGGGTTCTTTTGAGCGAGCTGTAAAACATTCCAACCCCACTTGACCATAGCATTGAAGTGCCCAGCTTCATATTGAGTTTCTTTTAACTTCTCTCCTAGGGTCTTTCCATCTTCCGTTTTACTCTTCAAAACCTTAGACATGCGAGGATGTTCCAGCATTCGTTTTACTGGAACAGATACATCACTTTCTTGCACCTCGGCTCCAATGCTTTCCACCCAGACAGCTTGGTTGTTTTGTAGATTTCGTATCGTAGTTTCCATAGACTGATTACGTGGATTTCCCGTATCCAGATATTCTTGCAAAGCAGCGAACGCACTGTTCTGATCTCTAAATTGAGGGGTATCTCGTTTAGCTTTATTATAAACCATACGATACATAGAAGCCATTCGTTTAGACAAAGCTTTGAATAAACGCTCAAGTTTCCCTGTCCCTGTAACAGAGTTTATCTCCACAGCTTGAGCCATCTGCTCGGCAATCCATTCCTCAAACTCGTATAAATAATTTTTAATTGTATAAGGAGCGTACTTATTCAACTGCGGCATGGCTGCTTGAGACTCGGTGACAATTCCCTTATACAGCGTATGATTACGACGACTTGAAAAACCTTCACTCATAGCCTGATCTGCTAGTCCCACCTGTTGCATACGAAACTGCCAGCGTTCATAGGCAGACATAACTTCCGAAGCTAATATCTCTCCTTTCTTCACCGCGTTGTACATATAATGAGTAGAGATTGCATGACCAAATTCATGAGCCAAAGTGGGTATTAATTTTCCCATGTTTGGGTCTCTAATATCCAGTGCAATAACAGAACTTTGATCTTCAGCAAAACCCATATGCCAACCATTAGCTGTTGTTACGGAAAACCCATCATGGAAAGTTACAGTCAAAGCGATGTTAGGTAAAAACTTTTTATGTAAAGCTGTCACCACTTTAGATAAAACAGCAGCTCGTCGTTTTTGCTTAACTCCTAAATCAGGAGCATATAGGAAAGAAACTTTTCTAGGCTCTGCTACTTTCCCATGCATAGTGTTAAACTCTTCTCCAGTTTCCCATGCATACCCAGACCGCATCCAGCTTTTTGCATCATTGGCAGAAGAAGAACTTGGAGTAACATCCGATGCCGTTAACTCTGCAGCAAATATCAAATCTTCTTTACGCAAAGCTCCTACAGCCATCAAATTTATTGCAGGTGCATCTTGTGGAACAATACGTAATCCCTGTTTTACCATTGTTTGATATTCGAAAGTATCAGCAGCTAGCACATCTTTCAATGTTACGCCCTTAGGAAATACGGCACGTATCTTTCCGGACTCCAGAGCTTCGGTCATGTTCTTAAGCGCTGCTTCTTTACTTCTACCCCAAACCTCGGTAAGGTCTCCTATAGAAATAACTGTAAAATCTTGCCCCTTTACTCTACGGTAAGTACCAGGAGTTACTTGCGTTTCTGAGACTACAGGACCTTCTTCTAAAGTGTCAGCTAAACGCCTTGCTCCTGCTGTTGTAAGGGGTGTAAATACTCCATCGAACATAGTCTTCTGCTGTAAGTCCACTGTAGTCCCTCCCCGAGGACTGTACTGTGGAGTGAACACCTGATCACGCACAACCACGCTGCCAACTTTAGGAGGTGTAATAGCTAACACACCACCACCCTGTTGTGGAGTAAAACGAAACCCAGCTTCCACGGCTTCTTGATATATCTCCTTGGCTTTCGTGGGCTGTCTTGCGAGAAGCTTTCTTGCATTCACTACCCGTGCAAGAATTTGCTTCTGATCTTTTTGATTGACTTCACCGATCCAGCTGACATTCTTATTCCCTACGACAGTCTCTGGGATACTTGCCAAATCTGCGGTGATGGAACTTTCCTCAAACGCACCAGACTTAGCCTGTAAGAACATAAGGTTCTTTGCATCTCCACCCCCTTTAAGCAAAGCCGATGCATAGAACGCTTCACTCTCTGGCAAGAATTCCATAAACCCAGCTGGATTTGCTACGTTAGATTTAGGAGTGGAATAAATCAAATCATCTAAATCATCTCGATCCTGGGACTCGACTACGCCAATCGGTTTTGTCAGCTGTCCTTTGTCTGTAATCAGGTCTGCCACCGAGGTTACATCTCCACCAACACCGGGTTCTACTTCCACAGGTTCGGTAGTTGAAGTGAAATCAATTTCCTCGATATCCGACGTATCAGAAATCTCTGCATCAGACGTATCAGAAATCTCTGCATCAGGAGTTCCCGGCAAAGCACTAACTGCTGCAGTGATCCCACCACCAGCTACCAATGCACTAACGAAGCTTTCAATCAAACGATCTTTCTGCGCGTCGGTCTCTCCTGCGTATTCTTCATCGACATAAATTCGAGCCATGATATCAATGTATTCTTGCGACAGCTCTGTCGCTCCTTCCCTCAATCCACCCTTGACAAATCCCTTTGTACCACGAGCAAGGCGTCCACCTTCTGATGAAATAGCTCGTTCCAGTAATCCTGCAAAATCATCAGAAGTTCCATGAAAGACTCCACCAAGTCGACCCAAAGCGAGGGGTGTCATAGACTCCAAGGCGCCTTTAGCCATACCCGCTATAACTGCTGCTTTAGGATCAATGTCCTCTATATCTAATTCATTAGCCTGCTCCCCCAGCGTAGCACCAGTTTCTATTCCAGAAGCTGTAGCATAGGCGCCAATAGCAGTACCGATTGTTGCGCTAATCGTACCCTTCACCACAGCTTGAGCAACCACTTTACCCAATAAACCCCCGGTAATAATTCCTACCATATTAGGAACCTGCTCACCCAAAGTAAACGCAGACCATTCTAGAAAGTTAGGAACCGAGTCAAAGGCTTCGTCGAATTGTGTATAGCTTTCTCTGCGGATAGCATAGTCTTTTGCTCGAGCATTAAGCACAGCAACTTTAGCTTCTAGATTTTCCTGATCACCAGAGAAAGCTGAAGGAAGAGCGCTTAATTCTACAGCTGTGGTTTTCAGATTACGACCACCCTGACCAACCCCCGCAAACAATGCTTGCAAAGCTCCAGTATCTTCATCATCAGGAAGATCTTGAGGAGTAGAAGGAGAAACTGGAGCTACTGGTGCTTGTTGAGTTCCAACCCCCAAAGCTTCCTTCAACGCCGAGTCAAAGTTACCCGCGGGGGCAGCTTCAGCTTGTGGAGCTTCTGTAGCTTTGGGAACTGTCGGAGCCAGAGTTCCTGTCAATGCGTTCGTTAATTGCTCGTCGAACGATAATGTGTCCGTCATTAGATACCTCTTATTGTGCGGCTAGTGTAGCAGCAACTTTCGATACGAATTGGTCTTCAGTATTTGTATCACGCCACGAACCTGAAGCTGCGACATTCAACATATTAGTAGGATCGATACCTTGACCTTCCATTTGGGAAGCAATTTCGGCGAGCTTCTGTCGATTGAAAGAAGTAAACCCTGGGATTCCAGCTTCACCTGACAGAGAGTCAGCAAGTATTGGCGTCAACGCTTCATCAATCAAGCCTTTCCATTTCTTCACCAACTTAGTGCTCGCAGCTTTCCCACTTCCACTTCCACCAGCAAGAGCTTTTGCATCTTTCGCATTCTTCAGAGCATTTTCGATATCAGCTTGCTCCTGATCACGCGCGACTTCCCCTGCTCGCCCAGTGGCTGCTAAGCCCCCACCAACAGCTTCTCCTATGTTCTGTCCAGAAAGAAGATTAACTCCCATCTGGAGTAACCCGGCACGCACACGAGGATCGGCAAGATATTGTGACAATACAGGATTGGATTTCCCGTCTGCTTCTGCGCTTCCTAGAGCTGCAGTTCGTACCGCATCCGGACGTGCTGTGGGTTTGGGTGATGTAGCCGGTGCTGTGGGTTTGGGAGCTGCCGGGGTTCGTGCTTGAGGTCTTTGATCGTCAGCCATTTGTCCTTGGATCAAAGAACCTAAATCAATTCCAGCCATATTAAAATCCTCCTCGACCCATCAAAGCGCCAATGCTTGGTGGGAGTGATGGTTGCTGTTGCTGAGACCCCATCAAAATCTGCATGATTGCTTGCATCGCTTGGGGGTTTGTTTGACCGCCAGGACGTGGAGCAACAGGGCTGAGATTGATATTAGGTTTCTGACTTTGAGGAGCTTCTAACCCCGCCAAAGATTGAACGAACTGATCAATCGGATTAACAGCCTGAGGGGTCGCCGCCGATTGACCAGCCCCACCCGGCGAAGAGGCAGCAACTCCGGGTGTAGGGGAAACGATTGGGGGATGAGGATTGGGAGTAGCTGTAGGAGCCACAGGCAAAGCATTCGCTGTGGGAGCTTTCATTGTAGGAACCCCTGTAGCAAGATCGAGAATCCCTGCTAAATCTAAACCCGCAGAAGGAGCGGAAGGCAAAGTCAGAGTTGGAGCTTTCTCTGGAGCCGTAGTCGTATTTGGAGCTTCAACAAAGCCTTTTGCAATAGCCAGTTGCAAAGCAATCATAGCATTAGGACCTCCACTTCCTGCTATGATTAATAGCTGAGCTTCATCCAATTTACTTAACGTTTCTTCTACCGTAGGTATCGCAGCCATTTTTTATCTCCTTAGAGTATGGGAAGTCCAGCCATTATTGAACCAATTGAAAGTATCGCGGATAGAGGATCAGGACCCCCACCTGCGCTTGTTGTTGTAGTACTCCCATTCGGAATACCAAAGGCCATATTTGCAACATCTTGAGCAATCATGAATGGCATCATCTGCTGCAACATATGTTGATTAGCCTGATCACTTAACTGGAGTTGACTTTGAGCTTGTTGCTGCCCACCCACGGCACCGAGAATTTGACTTGGCATCATGGCCAAATTACTCAACTCTGGGGCGGCAAACAGAGATTGCAAACCACCTTGGAGAAGAGAATTCGAAGCACCTTGTTGGGCATTTCGAGTACTATCCAGCTGCCCAGTAACGGCATCAAGTCCTACGTTATATCCTGTGTTCGCCATATTCGTAGCGATATCACCAGCTTGTCCGAAGAAATCTCCAATGGCACCAGCTTCAGCAAGTCCATGACGGGACGATCCAACCTGACCCGCAGCTCCCGCCCCACGACCAATACCTGGTAAGATAGTCTCCATCAAGTTATCGGCCAGTGGATTGATTGCACTCGAAATTGCTCCTTGAAGATAAGGGTTAGCTCCGGCATTCATCACATCCCCAGAGAGAATGAAATCTTGCATCCCCTGACCCGACATACCTCCGGCAATCAGATCACCTAAGCCCTGAAAACCAGCAGATGTTCCCGCCCCGGCTACGTTACCAGCTTGATTGATCGTTCCCGATATGTACGGGTCTAAGCTTCCAGCTGTGTTAATCGCAGAATTCTGAGCTGCGATTTGATTTGGATTGAACCCAGCAACATGAGACCCCGGAAGCAATGTTGGAGTGTTGTTGGATATATCCGTAACAGCAGGGATTGCTAACCCCAATAGCTGTTCTTGTTCTGGAGACAACTGTTGTGTTGTCTCGACAGTTTCATTACCTCCACTCATCAGTGAATGCTCCTTTGCAAAATTTTCGTGATCTTCATTTTCGAATGTGTAAACTCGTGTTCTTTCATCATCAGCTTAGAAATCCCAGGTCGGGTATCTGTAGTGATTTGATCGCATCCTTGAATACGTGCAAATTCTTCTACCTTCCACCAGTCGGGAAATACCCCCATCAAATCTTCCCCCATCAGGTACATCACATACATTTCTTTCAATCCTGACGGATAGGTTTTCAATGTCGTAAAAGCAACAGTTCGTATATCCCAATATTCAGGATCGTTTGGGAACTCTAAAGAATTCTCTCCAGTAACCCAAAGTTGTATTTGTCCGGTCAGGGTCTTCTGATGCAAGCTGTGTTTCGTATCCCAAGACTCGTAAACTTTTGCATGTTGATCCAGCAACACATCCACTTTCTCCCAGATGGCATTTACAGTTGGTCCACTAATAACACTGGACAAACTAGCCGATAAAATTCCATGCTGTGTCATAACGATACATTCCTCCTCCACTACCAGGGTCCCAATCCGTTCCATCTGCCACGACTACCAGTCCATCCCTAGGGCGCTCTGGCTCTACATGCAAGGGTTCAAGTAACAGTTCCAACGCGGTTATTCGTCGATCCGATAACTCTAATTTTCTCAATTCTTCCTGCAGTATACGAGCTATAGACTCGGGATTTGCAGGAATATTGCTAGGTGCTTTATACGCCATTAGAATTCATCCAAAACTTCAAGGTCCAAATCGTAGCCCATAAGTTCCCATGCTTCATTAGCCGTAGACTCAAAACGAACCCCCAAAAACAACCCTTGTAATGGAGTAGGCAAATCGACATAACGATCGGTACCTGGAGTAAAAGTCATTACGCTAGAATAAGTCAAAGGACCTTCTATGTAGTCTTGTGCTATAGCTGTAATTGTGATAGCCCCACCTGTTGCTTTGATCCATATACGATTTAGCAATTTGTAATTGCTAATATCTACAATAGGCTCGCCAGCTCTGGTTTGTCCTACCAGTGCTAATCCTTGCCGTTCTACGTAAGCGGTAAAGTTTGAACCATCCTCTTGATGTGTAACCTCCAATTCAAAAAACTTAGTATTTGTATGATCTGCCAGCAGCAACCGTGAATTAAAATCTGCAGCATAAGAACCTGCCCATGTGCCTTCTACAGCAGACCATGTATCTGACACATCTGTCCAAAAAGAAGATGCACTTTCATCAAACACATCTGAAGCAATAAAAGGAGTTGTTAAAATGTTTCGATCAACAAGCACTCCTGTTTCATAATTATAAATCAAAGCATTGGAACAATAAGTCTCTCCTACTCCTGGATAACAAAACCAAATTTCTTGCTTATCTGAATGTGTCACCATAAAGGAGTTAACATAATTCGTAGGATCGATTTGAGTAGATAAAGTTCTACGTCGTAAATCTGTTAAAATGCTCTCCATCTCTACTCCATCATGGAGTACCAAATCATTCCCTGTATAAATCAAATGCTTATTCTTACGAGGAACAGCAGCTATCCCATGAGTTGCAGCTAACCCTACTTGACTATCCTGAAACACCTTGTGGAAGTTGAAAATAAAAGAGTTATTTGAAGGGCTACACCGCCAGATCGAACGTTGCTTGTAGATATAAAGATAGTCTCCAAGCTCTTTTGCTCCCATAATGCTTGCCGAGTTTACATCATGAAGTTCTGTTTCCCCTGCGTCTTTAGTCGCATCTGAAATATCCCAAGAACCCGGCATAGACCCCGGATCAGCAAGATCAGACCAGAGTACTTTATGTGGTGCATCAGTTCCAGACTCAGTTAAATTCATTGCAAACAAATGTTGCTTATACGGAATAATTATCCGACAAGTAGTTGAGGCTGGAAAACTAGGAACATTTTGCAGCAATTGTCCTAGAGAAGGCGTCGCCCAATATTGAGGAATATCAGAAGAATTAGTAACAACCAGAATTCCTCCTAACAATCCACCATTCCATGGATGATTGACAGTTTGCGTGTAAGCTCCACTAGCCCGAGTGATCACGGCATGGGTAGAAGCAGAATAAGCACCCGCTGCCGTCAATCCAAAATAAGCCCAAAAGACCCCTGATGGAGTGTGTACGGGAGCCATCCAGTAAGGAGCCAAACTTGGTGTTGCAAAAATTTCTTCATAGCCTCGCATACGAATACAACGTCGATCCGAGAAACGAACGTTATCGCTACTTGTCCAAGCTTCTGGTGGTAGTGTATGATCAGCAATGTCCTCTACGACACCGATCACACCTACATTATCAATTTTAGCTAGAGACATTAAGCATCCTTTTCAAACACAGTGAAACAATCTACAAAAGTAAAAAGTGGGGTTACGTTATGGACTTCTCGTGCATGGTTAAGCAATCCCTGAAACATACTTGGTTTAGCCTGTTCACAGAAAGCTTTCGTAGTAAATCCGATATGGGCTCCAAAACATTGAAAAGACCCCTCCAGCATTGCACACCATGTATTAATAGCCACAGCCATTTCTATAGTTTCCATCCACAGTTTCTCTCTCCAACTTTGTTATACGCCACAACTTGACGGTTCATCACTGGTGATCCACTAATATCATCGTTCACGCCAGGACGAATAGGTACGCCCCAATCGCAAGTGTTAATCGTTGTCCCGCATGCTGTTAAGAGCAGCAGTGACATCATCATCAGACATTTCATCGACCTTGTCCTTTTCTTCCTGCGCAACAATCTTAGCTTTCAAGTTCTTCAACTTAATCTTGTTGCGCTCGGCTTTCTTAATTCCCCGGATCACGTAGGCGGCTGACATAAGCAAACCGCCTAAGATCGCAAGCCAGGCATAAACTTTCGCGCCCATCTTACTCGTCCTTACCTCGCAGACCGATAGCTGCGAGCCCTGACCCAATCAGATAAGCAGGTTCAACACTACCCGTCATAGCTTCAAAAGTTGCTGTCCATTCGTAAAATCCATGGAGCGGATCAGAAGCAATCACCGAACCAATGACAGCTGGGATTGCACCCACCCACCAGGTCAGAGAAAAAGGCTTCAGGTATTTCCAACTTGGTGGATTGTATCCTCGTATTTTCAGCAAATGCCCAATAAAGGGCAAGCCAATAACACAGAACAGCATCACGCATACCAACATAATCATTTGAATAGTCCTCTCAAAAGTTTCAGAAATTGCTCAATTAGAGCCATCAAATCGAAAGTCACCGGGGTCGCTTTTGGCTGCGACTTCTTTAAACTTGGTAACTTGATACGTTTAGCTTTGGACCAGTCAATCTGCATATTGTTAACTGTTGTCCAATGTGTTATTTTCCCATCCCCAGACCATTTCCCATCGAAGAATAAATCTCGCTCTTTTTCCCTGCGTTCAATGATACTTGGAGGAGAACGCCAATTCATGAACTCTCGTCTTGCTTCTTCCACAGCCCCAGCATTATAACTATGAACCCAATCCGCAACGCTGATCCCTCCCGTATTCCAATGGAAAGATAAAGCAGCTGCCATTTGCGCTTCGGTTAACGGTTTTTGAAAAGCTCGTTCTACCGCAGGCAAATATTTTATTTCCAGTAGCCATACATAAACATCCATAGCTTTCTGGAGTGTAGAAGGATTGTTCTTATACCTCAGCACATCATGTCCAGACTTCGAAGTGACCCCCATTCCCCATGTAGGATTTCCCTCACTATCCATATAAGTTTCCAAAACGACAGCTTCATGACTGCCTATCTCATTCACGGCTTTCTGAGTAAGTTTCATTTCGAGACCTCCCTAGCCACGTCTTGCAAAGCTTGCTGATTGCCAATCACAGCATCTTGTAATTTTTCAATTTGCCGCTGCACCATTGCATCATCATCTGGGGTTTCTGAAACATCCATTACCCCCAGAAACACACTAGCAACCAGAACGGCTAGAGCTCCCAATAGAATAAACCAGATGTAAGTTTCGTAGGCTACTGCTTTAACCTGTGACACTTGCCAATCCTCCCCCTAAAATAAACCGGGCAGCTTCGGTCGTAACTAGAAGGACCAAACCCAGCAATACTTTGTTAATCGTAGATTTAATTCCATTGGTAAAGGTGTCAATTTTAACCTCCAACTCATCAAACCTTTTATCCATATGTTTCCGTCGCTCGGCGTCTACAGCGATATCGACCATCACCGTACCTTTCCAGGTTTCTAAAGCCTTAACTCGTAGTTCGATCTCATTAGCCATTTTCTGTCCCTTGTATTAAAAAGAAATTTCCATGCCAAGAATTGGCTTAATCTTTATATCAATACGGGTAACTCCGTACTCATTGGTACGACTAACTGCTTCTCCAGCAGGCGCTATAAACAACTTCACATTTTCATACTGGTATCCAAATCGTACAAAAGGAACAACGGGGAGTTCGAAGTTTGAATAACCCGTCACTACTCCAAACTCAGCAAACCACGGATCACTATCTAAGGTATAACTTCCAAAGACAGAAATCCGTTCTTCACTATTATAGTAAGTCCCCGCTGCCCAAGGTGCTTCTTCACATCGTACTCCTGGGTGTACAGAATTCAAATCCTCAAGGTACCCAAGGTGCAAGGAGACCGCTAAAAATAAACTGCAACTTATCATTATGGTGTCCCCCATGTGTTCGGATGCGCTACATTTCTAGGACAATAGAAACCTACACAAGCATCTGTATCACCACTAAAATCAAAGGTATGGTTTGCTTGCCCTTCTTCCACAATACCCCAAGCGGCAGACCTTCTTGTTCCGGTTAAGTCGGTTAACTGCACTAAACCAGAGTCTCCACTTACAGTACTAGGGCTAGATGCGCTATCTACCCCAGCAATAAAAACAAAACCACCGTCAGCCGTAACCTCGTCTTCAAAAATGACATAGTTTCCTAAACCGGTTCCCACAATCCAATTGCTTATATCAAGATCAATCCCATACCATGCTATGATACTATCCCTTACATAGAAAATCTGAGTGTAAGTATCGTAATCCTTCGTACCATAGTTACTGACTGTTAAAGTTTGACTGCCAGCCTCATTAATTCTAAATGCTGTAATTGTTGCGAGACAGCTATTATTAGGACTTTCGGTGATGCTTATTGCAGCTTCCGTCACCTCTGTTGCTCCAGTTAGGGCATGCTCACAAGGGGTGAGTGACCCATCGTGCCCCCCGGCTTGAGTGCCAACACTTACTACAAAACACATGCCACGACCCATAGGGGGATTTATTGTGTAGTCTTTATCAGACCCTATCAAGGCTGTTCCCAAATACTCAGTATATATACCACCGGGTACGTGGGCCTGACTGTGTTGTGAAAAAGCGTGTGCAAACATTAGCTATCATCCGATGCATTACGTGTGAATTTAACCTGTACTCCAAGTAGACGAGCATCTACAGTAAAGGTATCTGAAACATTGCCCCCATCACGTTCAATAACTAGCACCATCATATCATCTTCTGCGGGAGAACCAGCTGCGGTGATTGCACTTGACCAACTAGATATATGCATATCATCTGCTGTTAGAAAAGTATCTGTAACAGTCTGGCCCGTACCTAGTGCTGCATCAATGGCATCATTATCTCCAAGCGAAAGCAGCGATGCTTTCCAAACCACGTCTCCTGAACCCGATCCGGCTGTCCAGTAGAAACGCACCGTCAGTGTACCTTCATCCCAACCTTTCTGCATCCCGAATGTGGCTTGGGCATATTCAGAACTACTGGACGCATAATCAAGCCCGTTAGTCATAATGTCATTCGTGACAAGCTCTTCGCCGCCCCAAGCAGGGCCAGCCGTGGTTCGTGGTAACAAGCCTGCTGCTGGGATAAAGAATGAATAATCTCCTATTCCGATACCTAAGGTAGTCTGCATAGCAGGTACCGATGCGTCATCAAGGACTGTCTGCGCCGCTGCAGTAACACCTAAAGTAGTAAGAATGTCCGCTACAGTAGCATCATTAAAAATTGAAGCGGCTGCTGCTGTAATTCCAGAAAGCGTTTCAATATTAGCAGCGCTTCCGGTAAACCCATCCAAGACATTTAATTCTGCAGCACTTGCTGTTAGACCTGCCAATAAAGCAAATTCTATTGCCAAGCCGACAATCGCTTCTACATCTGCAGCGTTTCCAGTAAATCCGTCTAACACATTTAATTCCGCCTCAGACGCTGTCATCGCTCCCATAAGATTTGGGAAAGTTGCCAGCAAAACAGACTTGATCAATCGTATATGATCATCTCCTTCACTTACAGAGTCTGTTGCATTGACAGGATTTGTCGCAACTAAATCATCAAGGTATGTACCTGTTTCTAAGCCCATCAGTCGGCTCCTCCTCTGACATACACCGCACCGGCGTGTTCTCTTGCTTCACTTTTAAACCCAAGCCGCATAGCAGCATCTTGATAGATACCCCCAAAAAGAGCCTGACTTTTTACATTTCGACTATTCAAGGTGAGCAGCATTCCCGCTTTCCCTATCAACATATAAGGAGCTTCTGTTGCCCATTCATTCGTCTCAGCTCCAGTAGTCATTTTATCATCAGTCTTGTAATAGATATGCTTGATCGTGTACACCGCATCTGGAGTTGGGAATAAACGAAAATACTTTCCCTGTAGAGCGTAAGCTTGTGGTGCTCCTTCACGCTCGGTTTCAATTTGTCCTGCCTGCCATGCGCGCAGCGTACCCATGCTCTCCTTGACAATCTCAATCCAAGGAGCTCCCGACCCACTGGTATTGAAATACCACAAAGGATTATCTGGGATGCTCCTAATATAATCAGAAGGAACTGGTATCCGTTCTTCATCTGCTACTGTGCTGATACTGGAAATTTCTGTCTCCAGGAACCATGGCAATTCCGGTTCTTGTTCCAACAAATCTTGAGCATTGTCAATAGCCGTGGTAATATAGGACTCGGTTAGCCCTGTATTGTATCCCAGCTTATTTCGAATTTCTGTGACTAATTCATCTCGTGTCATAATTCGCTTTCCTCTGTCCAAGAGTTGCTTGGTGGGCTTTCTTCATTCCAACTGTCTGTCGTTGACCCTTCAGGAGTCCAAGACCCGGCAGCAGCTCCTTCTTCACTCCAATTATCTGTTACCCCATCTTCTGCGGCCCATGCTCCAGAAATCGGAAGTTCAGGTGCCCAATAGGAAGGAACAATTACACAGTCATATCCGGTTAAAACAAAAGAAGCGAGCTCTAAAGGAAGTTGGGTCCCCGTGAATAGTCCTGTATCGTAGCCTGTTAAGTTAAAAGTTCCCAACTCTAAAATAACAGGAGTCGTAAGCTCTGTAGTTATGGTGGTATCATAACCGATTAAGGCAAAGGTTGCAAGGTCAAAATTAATTAATTCTGTTGCCTCCACAGAAATATCGTAACCAGATAATACGAAACTTGCTGCCTCTAAGGCGATGTTAAAATTCAAACCTAGAGAAAGGTCGTAACCCGTAAGTGTATAGGTAGCCAGAGCAAGAGAAACACTTTCTCCCACTGGCCAATCTGCACAAAGGGCTGGAGTTGAAGCAGACCAATCTAGGTTCCCGGTGGAAGGTAGTCGGCTGTCATCGTAGGCAATGAGTGAACCGTCACCGTATTCCCTGTTGATGCCCCATTCAAAATCTTTACCACCTCCGGTCATAATATTGTAACCAGATTTTTCCTCAATCCAGTTGTGATAAATGAATATATTTGCCCAAGGATTATCATTCCCGGACATAATAAACGGACGTGGGAACTCTACCAAAGTTCCTTCTTGAGGTGTCCTGAGGATATTCGCATAGATGTAATTCTCGTCTGTCATAGACGAGGCACCGGGAGGATCAGGATAAATAGCCGTTGTTACACCAGAAGCATAATCATTTGCTGGCCAATAAATGTGGTTGAACCTGACACGCATACCACCAATGGTGTCACCAATCCATTGCAATGCGTCAGCATGAGGGTTAACTTCTCTCCAGTCAGTATTCTCCCCATCGAAAAATGCTGTGTGGGCAGGAAGAGCATTCCCCGTGTTACTGGAAGTTTTGGAGATAAAGTTATAATAGGTACTACCACCAGGGGTAGAGCAAGCTACTTCATCAACTTCGTATGTTGTACCACCAGCCCACAACGCTCTTATGTTCGGATAAGCCTTTGGAGGTCCGATATAGTTATGTTCGATTAACTGCTCACCGAAAGCGGAACCCGTAGGTTTGATCCCATCATTTGAGCAATTCAAGAACCTGTTACGATGTATCCACTCTACGCCATGACCTTCCTGACCTTGGATAACCACACCGGCATTTAGTATATCCCCACCATCAAAGGTACAATATTTAACTTCTTTAACCCGCCCACCAGAGCGAACGTTAATCACCCAGAAGTTGGCGCTGTCTATATCACTGATACATTCTTCGACTAGATCAACGACACCACCCGATTGACAGTCGATATGAAAACCTGACAAATCCCAGTCGGTAAAGACAACTCCTGTGCCCGTAACATTCAGCGCATTGCCTGATTTACTTACTCCTGTGGGCAAGGTGTCAACACCGGGAACTTTTAATGAGTTGGTGGACTGCCTACCTGTCAAAGTGGTACTTGTTTTGTAGCTCTCTATAATAGCCCGTATCGCGCAGAGTGAAATATCAGTATCATAACCTGTCAATGTAAAGGCTGCTAAAGCCAAGTCCATTGCCGTACTGTCGCCAGCAATAGTTAAATCAAAACCTGAAAAATTAAAACTGGCTAAAGCTAAATTAACATTTGTATTCGCTACGTCAACATCAAAATCATATCCCGTAAGAGCAAAGGTAGCTAAGTCTAAAGGAACATCTCTATCCGTTAACGTATAGACCGCTGAAATAGCAGTATCTTCATCCGTTGTAGCATTAAAAGCAAAATCTATTGAATAAGGTGTCCCGGAAACTACACCATTTGCAGTACCCGTAACATGAAATCTTGTACCGCTGTCGATCTGAAAGTCATCAGTTTTAGCTAGACCTGTTAGGTCCGTATCACCTGCAGTGTACACCCCGTCTCGGAGCCATGCATAAGCTAGAACCAAGTCACCATCATCGGTATTTACATCAGGAGAGTTTACAGAAGACCCTGAAGCATTCTTAACTTGAGCACTACGTGTGTAGGTGTATCCTGCAGGAATATCCCACCCTCCGGCTGCAATTCTAAATGGAGTTGCAGAGAAGACAAAATCTAAATCATGAGCACCTGCCGAAACATTAGAATACCGGCGCATCATTATAGGTTGATTTGTGACGAGAGAAGCGTCTTCTATTTCAGTTCCGGTGTCACCATCAATTGTTAAGGACGTAAAAGTTTCACTCGTTCCCAGTCCGGCATAAAAGGCGATAACCACATCGCCACCTGCGAAAGTCAATCCCGATAAACTAGGTGTATTGGAAGCTGGCGCCCCATCTTCAACAGTCCCAATCCACGCACTGGCATCCCAAATTATTGTATCGTAACCCGTTAGAGTGAATGACGCTAGATCAAGACTGACAGCCTCCGTAGCAGAAACAGTTACATCATATCCTGTGAGTGTAAAGTTAGCTAAATCCAAAGCGACCGCTGTATCTGCATTAACAGCGATGGTAGAGGCGTACCCGGTTAAGGAATATGTACCAAGGTCTAAAGCAAGTACTCGACCTACATAAGCTGAAACATCATAACCCGTAAGAATGAAACTAGCCAGGTCCAAAACAACATCGGTATCTAAACTCGTCGAAACTGTAAGATCGTATCCAGTTAAAGCAAACGTGGCTAAATCTAGGTCTACAACCTTATTTAACCCAACTCCTTGAGCATAACCAGTCAATGTGAAACTAGCCAGAGCAAGATCGATATTCATAGCTAGTTGCAAACCCAGATCATAGCCCGCCAAGGAGAAGGAAGCTAAATCTAAGTCAACAGCAAGCCCTGCATTGATATTAAGATCAAATCCTGTAAGGGTAAACGATCCTAAATCCAGAGAAACCTGAATATCGGTTGTAACACTAGCATCAAATCCAGTCAGTGAGAAAGTTGCTAAATCAAGGGATACCCCTACCCCTGCCTGTATCCCTATATCGTATCCTGTAAGGCTATAAGTTGCCAAATCAAGATCAACATCGATCCCTTGCTGCACTCCCAGATCATACCCAGTTAAGGTAAACGACCCAAGGTCTAAGGGGGCATCCACCCCTACCTGAGCATTTATATCATAACCAGTAAGTGTGAAGGTTCCGAGTCCAAGAGCAACGTTAGTTTTAGCCAATATCTCGATCATAACCCCGAAGGAATGATTAGAGCTTCCAATAGTCGCTGTTTGCGCGGAAGTGCTGGTTGCTCCCTCGTTGATTAGCAGTGCGGCGTTTACAACTCCTTGTGTTCCATTTTCGTTAGCGCCGACCTTCGTAATGGCTTGACTTCGAGCCGCGTAAATCTCCAAAACGTCTGACCCTGAAACAGCCAGTGTAATAGCATCAGCGTCAACAGTCGTACTAAAATTGAAATTCTCTGCGCCGTCGGTTCCACCTGTCTTGGCATTTGACCAACGGATACCAAAGCCTAAAAAATCCCCGAAAGACGCGGTAAAGGAGACCGAAGTAGGTTCCGAGGTACCTGCAACACGTTCATAATAAGCATATTGGATGTTAGCGTTTGTGGTGTCCGAGATACGCTCTGTCCAACCAGAGGGAGCCGAGGAAGGTTTACGTCCACTAATAAAAAACAAGGCGATGCCGAGAAAATCACCATTATTGGCCGCAGGTACATTTATGCTTGGGTTGGACCCCAAAACTGTGGTTTTGACGGTGGCTTCCAGAACACAGTTACCCATCAGCAAGTCCTGATGATGGAAGGGTTAGGGTGGAAGTCGAAGAGGTCCATGTATAAATAGAACTGTCGTTCCGATCCTCCGTCGGAAACAAAGCATTAGGCGCAGCCCAACTGGTCGTTGGAACCATAGTCCCAATCGTACCACCTGACCATTTGCCGAGGATTACCATTGAGCTTCACCCTCTGCGAATATTAGGTCAAAGTGAAAATACCAGAAGCATGCATGGAAATAGTGGCTGTGTCGGACAATGCAAGGTCGATTGCTGATCCATGATCCCAGACACCCATCAAAGGATCAACTGGAGAAGTCACGGTATCATCCCAAATATATAGATAACGCCAAGTAGGTAACGCACCCGTCACAGCAGTAATCACAATATCCGCACCGTAGTCCCATGTGAATACACCACTGGAAAGTGCGTGTGTCAAAGTACCTGCAGTCAAAACCCGGTCAACAGTCAGATCATCCGAATAATTGGTATACACAATGTCTGTGATATTAGCTTCAATCCCATTACCATCTGCGGTCGGAATTGGTACTTCCGAAGCTGGCGCGGTGTTCGTCAGCGCGAGTTTCCACACATCCCCGTCAACATCAATTGCTTGGGCGAGGTTTTCAACGAAGTCATTTATTTTAGAAAAAGTGGCCATTAAGCTACTCCCATATCTTGTGTTGCCCAAGCACGGGCATCAGCTTCACTACTGAACAGCGGTGAAACAATGAAACGGGCATTTTCTAAATTTTCCTGGACGATGACCCGCACACCATCCTCTTGATACCCCTGAACAATACGACCCTTAAAAACCTGCACAATGAATGTACCTGTTTTTGTTGTCGTTTTCTGTCGAGGAACAATAATTTGCTGTGGATACACAGCGTTCGCAAAAAAGGTTTTCAATTTCCGACGCAAATTCTCCATACGAAGAGCGTTATTCTCCCCCGCTTGCGAATTCGCATTGTCAACTTTAACCCGATTTTGTAAACCCCAATCCGCACGTCGCTTTTGAGGTTGTGGGTTTAATTCAAGCATTCCCATTACTCCTCTGCCTCTGCCAAATCAGAAAATTCGTTTGGCTCTTCGATTTCAATTTTGGTCAAGCGAATAGAAATACTTCCGTAATCTTCCTTCTTCATCTTGCCCTTCTCATTCTCATACTCATAAGGAGCAGAGATAGATTTAACTTTTCCCAGCACTTTGACTGACAATTCCTCGCCAATCTCTAAACCTGTTAGGTCTTTCTCGTCAATATCAAAATGCATTGATTGCCGACGAGTTGAAACAATTTTAGCCATTAGAACCTCCATGGGACATGGTACCATGCCCACTTCCGGACACGGTACCATATTGATTTCAGCGATTAGGTGATGCCACCCATAAAGCCTCGCCAGGTAGTCCCGTCACAAACAACCCAACCACCTTGGTTTTGATCCAAAGTAAGAATGGTAGTTGTATCCGAGTCCTCTTTCACCGTGATCGCTTCCACTGCGTCAGCAGTATTGATGATGAAGAACATCAGTCCATCACTGAGAGCTTCGGCAGGTAGAAGGCAATCGACAGCACCCCCACCCGGATCAAGCAAAATCACTGGCGGATAGGTATGCAAGAGCGTGGTATTACCCGAGCCTCCTCCATCCAACGTCAGATGAGACGCTTTCATGCCCGAAATAGCTCGGACGTTTTTCGTATCGGTATCATGGATACCCTGTACACTAGACATGCGCTAAACCTCCTTTTACGCAATTGCAGCGTCGAAGCCACCGATGTAGCCACAAGTCAGACCACCTCCGGTTACTTCAAGGCCGGCTTCAGTTTGCCACATTCCGCGACGAACATCCTCACCTTTGGCCTGGATATCGTCTTGCGACTTTGTATCCCGACCTTCCATTGGGCGATACTTCAGAGCGCCAAAGTCGATCACGAACATGGAGTTCTTATAGATCGCATGGCGGTTCATCAGTGGGTGTGTCTTGACGAGCACCCGACCCTGAGGAAGAACGAATTCCTGGAAGTTCATTCCATAGAGCTTCGTATTCCCGGTGAAGTTGATGTTGCTGGCACCAATGTTGGTACCCTTCATGATCGCTTGGTTGAAACGGTTCAACGCGTTGTTACCGGCGAAGATGACGCGTTCATCGCCCGACTGTGACTCGAAGTCAAAGCAAGGTGCGATCGCATCCAAGAAGTTGTTTGCCGCACTGGCCGAGTTGGCAATGGTCCAGTTCGCAGCCAAAATCTTCGTAGTCTCAGAAGAAATCTGAGCACGCAGACCGTTGGTTGTGCGAAGTGGCTTACCATTAGCACCGGTAGTTTCGCTGCGCTGACCGAACAACATAGCTAACTCGATATCACGCGAGTGGTCATGCATTTTGCGCTTCTTGTCGTTCGACAGTTCATCGCCCGTACGAGTGTACGTCTTGTCTGCGGTTCCAGTCAACTCATACGCAGTCTTGAAAATCTGCGAGTAGTTGTAGAACTTGGTTGGATTGCGGCTCGCGCTGAGCGGTGCATCCGTACCTTCAGCAAAACTTGACCCAACTTTGACCAGATACGCATCATCGGCAATCGCAGCAGCGGTCGTTCCCGCATAACCACGTTGAACGCTGAATTGTGTCGCGCTGTGTACCGCTGTAACCAGCACTTGTTCATGATCGAACGTCGCTGAGTCTGCAGCAGGTTCAACCATCATCACATCACCAGCGACCAGGTTCAACGCAGTACCCCAGTTATTGGCAGGGCTTGTGTCACTTGGATCACTGGAGTCGATAGTCAGAAGCGTTTCCGATGTTCCATAGTTAGAGGCAAAATTGATTTGCACCCGAACAAGGTCGATCGCTTCATCCCACCAGCTGAACTCGGGGTCATTGGTGGCCTCTTTTCCCACCTTCGACATGAGCGCAAACAACGGTGTCATTCCGTTGGGATTTCTCCAGAGAATAAATTCTCGGAAGTTCTTAGGCCGTTGATCGGTTGCCCAATCACCTGTGCCTCGTAGTCCGGCAAAAGCTGCCATTTGTCAGTCCTTTCTTAATCGTCCGCGTCCATCTCCTCCGAGAGGATTTCGAACTCATTGGTTAATTTGGCTTTCGGTACCGCAGCATTTGCACCAACACCCGCAGGGGTATGGGGAGCTGACGCAGGAACTACAGCCGGCGTTTCCACCGAAACTGGTTGTTCAAATAAACCAAGAGCAACAGAAGCTTGCGCTCCCACTTCCTTGATAAACGTTTCCGCATCAGCATCAGCATTCAGCTGACGATAGACTTGACCAATTCTCATCACAGCTTCTTCATTGCCAACCAGTTTTGGATTGGCCTCATAAAACTGTTCGGTTAAGGTTTTTGCAGAAGCCTGTGTCTGGTTGATTTGCTGCATCATTTGAGGCAACAAACGAGAAATGCTTTGCGTCGTAGCTCGCATAATCTGCAGATGCAGTTGAGCAGCCAACTTCGGTAAAGCAGTACCAGGGTCTTCTTCAAATTCCATCACTTGTTCTTCTGACAACTGATAAACATCGGCGGCTAGTAATTCACGAGCCTGATTATCAAACGCAGCCAATTGCTCCGCCTGCTGTTCCGGGGTCAGAGTTTCCTCTGCAACCGCCTCTTCAGCAGCTTGTCCTTCCTCAACGGGTGTGTCTTCCGCCTCAGGTTCAACTTCCCCCTCAGTCTCCACAGCGGTCTCTTCAACTGTCTCTCCGACCTCGGCTGAAGCAGCTTCTTCTGCCTCTCCCTCAGTCTCGGTTTCAGTTTCAGTTTCTGCTGCTTCTTCCGAAGCTTCCGTTTCGTCTTCACTAAAAAGTTCCTCCATCTCATTGGCGGCACTTTCGAATTCATTCACCTCAACTTCAACTTCTGTGGGTTCTTCCGCAGGAGCTTCTGTCACCGGAGCAGCTTTTGCCAATGGCGCTGCTAATGGTGCTAATCCCATAATCTATTCCTCTTCATCAGTTTGGAAAACCTTAGCAGCATCTTTCAACGCGGCTTCAGTTTCTTCGGCACTCGCTAGTGTCGTATCCACATATTCAGCAGCTAATCTCAAACCACTAAGTTCTGCTTGTAGATGGGAGCGAGCAATAACCCCATCCATTCCCTCAATCACAGCCAATTCAATTTGATCCCGTCGAATTTGAATTTGATCCTGCATAAATTTTTCATACCAGACCCAACCTTCATTCTGCTTGAACCGGCGAAGTAATGCAGCTTGTTCCTGAACTTCACGAATTTCTTTTGCTAAGCGATCTGCTTGTTCTTGATTAACTGCATCAATCATAGCGTATCCCCCGCTTCAGAACTTAACCCAGCTTTCAATCCAGGAGCAGCCCCACCACCACCAAGAGGAATAATATTTCCTTCCTGAGCTTGCATTTGAGCCAACCCATCAGGAACAATTTCAATTTTGAACTGGTCAATATTCTTCAAGCCAGTTAACTGTGCCACGTACCCAAAGATTTTCCCAATATCATACTGGGCCATGAGTGGGGGTATCTGGCGCATTTCTCCCAACAACGTCCGCCACAGATTTGCTTGCGCTAACCGATCCACAGGCAATGTCCCATCCACTGGAACAAAATCATAACTCCCGGCAATTACTTTAGGAGTCACATTGATAAACTTTTCGCCAGCCAAGTTAGCTGCGTTTCCTGCTAAACGCATCTTCTTTTCCGAGTCGTAATATTGTTGACTGTTCTTCATCATCATAGAACTCAAGGGGGTAAATCCCAGAGCCGAAAAGTATTCACTGGTGGTCTTCAATCGGTTCACCGAGAAAGTATTACTTGACCGAACTTCAGTTGCACTTCGACGGGAAGAAGGGTTAGCAACTCCCATGATACTATCATTGACGCCCGTGACACGCTCACCAAGGGACAGCATTAAAGACAAGTCACTCAAATGTCCACGAGTAACGTCGGCTGTCGCGAGCTGTGTCACGGCCGTCTTTGTGTCCGAACCGAATGCTGCGGGCTTTAGACGTATTAAGCCACCAGGGAGGGGGTTCATCAAATCCCGCATTTGCACTCGGCTCGGGTCCACAACAAATTCATTATTCAGTGTTTTCCGAACATTGTAGAAATGACTGTTGATCAGCCAATCTACGGTATCCTGTATTCCGGTAGTAACTTCTGGAATACCCCGATTATACATCGAGTAACCTTCAGGTTCCATTTCCAATGCTGCGAAAGGAAACATGTTATGAAAGGCTCCGAGAGGACGCGCAGACAAAACAGTCTCACAATCAGCATCTACGAGAAACACCCACTTCTCTGCTTGCATTGTTTCGCCCAAGCGCCATTGCTTTGGAACCAGATCAATGTAAAATTCGTAACAAGCAATAGAGTCAATAGCCGTACCATCCTTAAGATGATGCGTACCAAAATTACCCTCATCAGGTAAGTCCACCACTTCGGACCCAATTTCCTGACTTCCGCGTTTCCCCTTAGTTTTTGCCAACGCAGCTTTCACATTGATATGGGTCCCAGCTTCTTCTCCTGCAAGCAACTTTGTAGCACTAACTTGTGTCCAGTAACCACAGAACTCTCCCTTCTGTATATTAGCTACTGTCACTCGTGGATCGTGAAAGAAATCTAAAGGACGAATATTGAATACCCGGTTGCCTTCATACCCTGGGACCAGGCGTGTTGTTCGAACTTTCTTCCCCTTACCAAATTCCATCCCACCGAAACTACGAGGAGCTTGCTCTGTGATTTCACTCACATAATTCATTTCCACATCCCAGTAAGCACCAAGAATTGAATGCCCATACTTGCCTACATCGTAAAGCCAAGTATGGTAAGGAACAATATGTCCACCCACATTTGTCTGATAATTCAGCAAAGCTTCAATAGCTTGCACTTGGTTCTCGCCTTCCCCATGTAATCCCTGCATTTGGATCACTGGATTGCGAGACAGAAACACCGTGGTCCAGTAAGTGTGACTAGCCAACATCACGGCATAGCTATAAGGAATTTGAATGGTAGTATATTCAGGTTTCCCATTCGTCCTGTTCGCGCGCCGGATAGCATCTGCAGCTCTTTCAGGCAAATAGGCTTGTGAGCGGCGTTCCGCCTCGTTCCATTTCTCCTCGAAACGACTACGTCCCGCACTGGTCTTTGCAGCTTTCACACGAGCCCGGATACCCTGCACAATTTGCTTATGCAAGTCGGATTTTATAGGTATGGTTTTACTTAGGCTCGGCATTAAGGAGCTCCCAATATAGCGTTCATGTCTAAATCTGTATCCCCACCATACATCAAGCGAAGGTCTTCTTCCTCTTCCGTATGTTCCAGATCAACTTCATAATGGCCTGGGCCTGACAAATCCATACAACCTAAAGCCAGTGTTTCCAGTGCATCATCATGAGACACCCTGGGATAATCATTAAACTGCCCAATCAACTCCGTTTGATCTGCCAACACATGCACATGACCTGCAGAGGCAATACCATTCAAAGAGTCAACAATCTTTGAAAACTTGCTTCGCTGATCGGTAAATTCCACTACTTGCCACCAGCGTTTTCGTTCTTCCATGGCTCGCCGCATAAGCCAAGCTAGAGTTCGCTGATAAGCCACAGACTCGACCATGATCTTCTGCACATTGTATTTCTCAGCAAGACTGAACATAGTTGCCACAGACCAGGAAGGATCATGCCCCTTCTTCTGCTCATAAGCTACACTATAATATTCATTCCCAGAACGCTGAACCACATGGTGACACTCAAAGTCTTTCTTCTCCAGCCCTTGTTCCAATTCGCGGGGGCTTGGGGGTGGAACCGGGTCTATCACTAGAACCCGTTGACCTGTGTCAGGTAATTGAATAGGGTCATAAAATTTCAGCCAACTATCCACAAAAGCTGTAGTTTCTGGTGAAATCAGTTTACATTCTTTTTCTCGATACCAAACCGATGATTGATTTCGAGCAACAGCATGCATCTTCTCTTCTCGCAGCACCTCATCTGTCCATCGTTCAGGCCAGGCTGATTGTTGCATATGAGTAGGTAAATCTTTTGTCTCGGGCGTGAAACAACCAAAGACAGCGCTTGCCCATTCTGGATCATTCAAAGCTTCACACGACGCATCTTCTTGATGTATCGGAGTCTGCAACATAACAAGTTTTGCATCAGGAGACTCAGAAGCTGGTGCCAAGCTTTCTTTCACCGCACCATTAATTCGTACCTTAATCTTTTCCCGTTGTTCAAATGTCCCAGCATTCTCATCATCAATAACATCATCGAGGATAATCAAATCTGGGCGGAAATCATCTTGGTTGATACCACGTAGAGCACCTGTGATCCCGGATGCCATAATCCAGACTGTGTGCTTCTCAATCCCATGTTTGACCTCAGCTTCAGTATCTTGCCACTTAGCGCAAGGGGATAGCTGAAACGTATCTCTGAACCTTGCGTTAGCCTCGATTTGTTTCTTTAACCAGCGAACACTCCGAACTGCATGGGACTCACTCTTACCGATGTAAAGAATTGTTCTGGACAGCCCATAGGCAATACGCTTGGCTGTGTAGGCCCGGAGTTTTGAAGTCTTGGCCCCACCCCGGAATACTTGGATGTTGATTAAGCGTTTGTGACTGTCGAGAAGCTGATCCATAGGTTTATGGAAAGGAGGTGATTTCTGCCGTGCCATACGAGGAAAGAATGCGTGGGAGAAGAACTCCCCGTCCACAGCGGCTAACGCCACTATCTCCGCAATTGGTAAATCATCGCTCATACATTCATCTTCATCATCTTGTAGCGTTGAGTGGGATAGTTCACCTCTGCTACGTGCATTACTTTCTCAGGTACCTCAGCTTGAGGATCGAACCATTGGAATATTTCTACGACCTCGATATCCCATCCGGGGAATTTGAAGGCAAGGATTGGTTCATAAAGTTCTCGAAGTTGCCACCAGGCTCGATAGCTGTGCCTGATTTTGATCTCCACAATCGTAATGACTCCGCGTGATAAATCCCACACGAGTCCGTCCGGCTGGGCAAAGCGGGCACCAGGCTGATCTTTTGATGTGAACCGAAACCAGACTCCGGGTATATACCGATCGCCATAATCCTCTCCTAGTCTTGCATTTACTTTCTTCTCGTACGCTAGTCCAGCTTTTTTAGCTCCGGACAATCTCTGCCTGCGCCTCGTGAACCCAGGTTTATTGTTTAATGCCACACATTGTTTAATAGTTCCTGCCGCTTTAAATCCCTGTGGTGGTCTGTGGTACTTCGTTGGTGGCTTCGTCGACGAGGTCGCGAATAAATTTGTCATCTTGTTGTTCCTCTTCCGTCTCGGTATGTGAAGGTGACGTTTCCTGAACTTCCGCGTAGTCTACATTAAGTATCTCTTTAGCTTCTCCATCAATCGCCAATGTATACTGTTCCCCAGCTTTTCTCAAATTTGCACGGGCAGCTTGAAGCAACTCTGGGTTAAGCCCGTTCATGTTCACCGTCACCGCTGCCGCGCCGGGTTGATTTGAAACTCCCAAACCCAATGCTTTCGCAGCCAGGCCGGTTCCATTAACTAAATCTTTCATCTCCATCCCGGAGCCTTGCTGATCAATCTTCCTTCCAATCTGCTGCATTCCCTTCAAAGCAACTTCTCCCGCAGTAGCCATTACCTGCTGGGAAACTAAAGTCTGATGCTCTGTCAAGCGCTTTTCATAATACGCCCGATACAAATCGGAGTGTAGCAACCGCCCCATCCATTCAGGTGTGACGTGAAATACTTCTGCGGCCAGTTTGATCTTCGCCCCTGGATTCATCAGAAACCAATCTGAAACCTGTTTATGCCAATCTTTCAGCTCAAGGATTTCAGCACCCTTGTGCCCTTCCTCAGCTTTGTTCCGACCTTTGCGAATATGCTTACTCTGCCCACGTTGATCATTTTCGGGACGAGCCGGTTTCGCCCGATCAACGACCTGGGCTTCTACTATTTCCTGTGCGGATAGCGGGGGAGACACAGGTGCAGTGACCTGGGACAGTCCAACCTCCATCTCCCCCGTACTAACAGGATTGCATTCCTGAACCACTTCCGTAACAGGCAGGCGATCTGGCGCAGTAGGGTGCATGGCAGTTTCCCCCACTTCATCCGTCAAACCTAATCTGCTCCGTACTCTGTCCATCTGCTCTCCTGGAGAAACCAAGCCCCCTTCACAAGACTCTATTTACTCTCCGTGTTTGAGGTCCGACATGGGAACCCCGTGAAAATAACGTAGCATATACACGCGCGCATGTCAAGAAAAATCGACACGGTACAATGTCCAAATCGGGACACGGTACTGTGTACTCCCCTAGTCGCTCCCTCGCCGACATGGTACCATGTAGTGAAAATATGTGAAATATTTCAGGAGTGGGCTTAGATAGAGGGCGCCGCGAGGTACCGTGGGGGGTCGGTGGGGTCGAGTTGTTTTTCCATGTACCTGGCTCAACTTCCAGTTGTGTACCCGGTCGCGCGCCGACTCGGCCCATTACACCGATCATATTATTTTATACATGTCAAGAAAACAATTCTTCTTTTCGGGAAAGAATTAGTTTGCGGCGCGCGTCCAGTTATGGTAGTGTTGTTACATGGCGGGTGATCACACCGAACGCCAGTTGCGCCCGGCGACTCTCTTTGAAACTGACTGGCCCGATGGTACTAGGCGCGAGCCGATTATGTGCAAACAACTTTCACCAATATAACTCAACTTAAAGGAGCCTATCATGGCAACTCGTAAAGCAATATCTAACAAATTCTACTTGGACGCAGAAGGCAATCGGAGCAACTCTCCAACTGCTGACTCGGTAATTGTGGGATTTGAATTTTACACTGGTGAACGCGATGAGGATGACAAAAATATTGTCGGTTCAACGCAGACAATTGACACTCGTGAATTGCAAGACGGTTCACGCGTTCAAGCTATGTGCCACGGTATCGGCCAAAAGGTCGGTGACGAGTGGTCAGGCAAAGGTGATCAGGCCGAGGAAATTTGCCTGACCATGTTTGAACGTCTGACTGCTGGTGAATGGAATATGCCAAAAGGTGCAGGCGCTGGCCCTCGGCCTTCTATGGTTCTTGATGCCGTTATCGCAGTTCTTGTTGCGAATGGTGTTGACGACTCCGAGGATCTCCGCAAAGAAGTTGGCGAGAAACTTGGCGAAGAGGGTGCACGAAAAGCCGCTCTTGGCGATCCCGCTATCAATGCCGAGTTCTTGAAACTGAAGGCCGCATCTGCTGCCGAGCGTGCAAACAAAGCCGCCGCGAAAGCCGCAGACGCCGGGGAAAGCACATTCCTCGCCGGTCTGACTGCATAAGATCAAATCACGGGCTGCGCTATTGTGGCCCGTGACCCCTCACATGGAGTTAAAAACATGCGTAAGAAAATACATGGGTTCGGAGTTTCTTTTCATCACAATGCAAAAGGCACTCCGCAAGCAATCATGGATTACGGAGTCAAACGCAGAATTTTTGATTTTTGTTCTGGAGAGACTCGCGGCAAGTTCAAAGAATTGAGCAACAGCCAAAAGCGTGTTCTTTTGAATAAGGCAGCAAACATTCTTGGCTTGCAAATCACAGCTATTACATTCGAATAACAAAACACCCAGCTAGGTGTAACAACCCGGCTGGGTTTTATTTTGTCTTGCGCGCGCTCCATAGCATAAATGAGCGCATCTGATTTATTACCCGATATTATTCATGTGATAAAACCCGTGATCCCTGTTGATGACCTGTTGTTTCCCTGGTAGATGCCTGACACCCCCAAAAGTGAGCTACCCCCCCCCTATCCCTATCTTGAGAGAAAAAAAAAAAATATAAATCATAAGAATAATACAGAGGAATATATACATGGGGGTACTGTGATAATTGGGGATGCCAGGGTTCCGTGAGGTCAACAGCAGGTATCCTTGAGGGATCATCAAATGGG
>Ga0255048_10000166_pt1 | contig 46883 bp, 45 predicted proteins | sample JV7_2_2_MG_FD_183619 | JGI IMG/M metagenome (GOLD analysis project Ga0255048, IMG submission 183619) | Seawater microbial communities from Jervis Inlet, British Columbia, Canada - JV7_2_2 | ecosystem: Environmental > Aquatic > Marine > Inlet | place: Canada: British Columbia | collected 2016-10-06 | reverse complement strand
GGCGTCGATCATCAGGTCCCTGGCCCACTCCGCCGCCGCCGGGGTGTCACCGGCCAGTTGCCCCATGGCGGTATCGACGAACTGAGGCGCCAGGCACGAGACCCGGATGCCCCGGTCGCCATAGGTGATCGACAGCCACTCGGCCAGCGCCACCGAGGCGTGCTTGGTGACGGCATATGGCGCGGTATCGAGGCTGGTTGTGAGGCCGGCGGCTGAGGCGGTCAGAAGCAGATAGCCCTCCCCCCGGGCCACCATCCCTGGTACGACGGCCCGGGCCGCGTAAACCTGCGACATGACGTTGACCTCCCAGCTCCTCCGCCAGGATTCTTCGCCGGCATCGAGCCCCCCGGGGAGGGCAACGCCGGCGTTGGCGCACATCAAATCGATAACACCGTGGCTCTCCAGCACGGTCTCGACCAACTGCGAGACCGCTGCCTCGTCGGCGGCGTCGAGTTGGTGGCCGGAGCCACCGATCTCCGACGCGACTCTTTCGGCCGCCTCGCCGTCCAGGTCGACGACGGCTACGTGGGCGGCTCCTTGAACACCGAACCGACGTGCCATTGCCGCGCCGATCCCGCCTCCCCCACCGGTGACAACTGCCACCTTTCCCGCCAACTGCATGTCCACCTTCGATTGGTCGGCCGCATCGTACGCCTGCTGGTGACTTCGTCACCACCGCCCCCGGCCGACATCGCCCCTCGGAAGGGCCGGTGTCCCCACAGCCTCAGCACTCTCACAGCCCCTGGTTGGGGTGCCGGTGCGCCAGAATATTCTCGTGCCTACTCGAGTATTGATTCTGGGAGCCGCCGGGCGGGACTTCCACAACTTCAATGTGCTCTACCGGGACAACAGTGACTTCGAGGTGATGGGGTTCACGGCCACTCAGATCCCCAATATCGACGACCGGCGCTATCCGGCGGAACTGGCCGGGACGAACTACCCGGGCGGCATCCCCATCTTCCCCGAGTCGGACCTCGAGAAACTCATCGAGGATATGGCCGTCGACCTGGTCGTCTTCTCCTACTCGGACGTGACCCATGATCACGTGATGCATCTGGCCGCCCGGGCCAACGCCGCTGGAGCCGCTTACGCACTACCCGGCGACGAGACGATGATCCCCTCTTCCAAGCCGGTCATAGCGGTGACGGCTACCCGCACCGGAGCCGGCAAGAGTCCGACCAGTCGGAAGATCCACCGTCTCCTCACTGAAGCAGGCACGAAGGTCGTGGCAGTCCGCCACCCGATGCCTTACGGCGACCTGGTCAAACAGCGAGTGCAGCGTTTTGCCACCTTCGAAGATCTCGCCGCGGCCGATGTCACCATCGAGGAGCGCGAGGAGTACGAGCGTTACGTTGCCTCGGGTACCGTCATTTACGCCGGGGTCGATTACGGAGACATCCTGCAGCAGGCTGAAGCCGAGGCCGACGTGATCCTCTGGGATGGTGGCAACAACGACCTCCCGTTCTATCGGCCCGACCTGCACATCTGTGTGGCCGACGCCCACCGTGCCGGTCACGGGCTCTCCTACTGGCCGGGTGAAGCCAACCTGCGTCGCGCCGACGTCGTGCTCATAAACAAGGTCGGTACCGCCTCCCAAGACCAGTTGGCAGCGGTCGAGGAAGCCGTGGCCTCCGCCAACCCGTCGGCCACGGTCATCCGGGCGACCGGACCGATCACAGTCGATGAACCGGAGCTCGTCGAAGGCAAGCGGGTCCTGGTCCTTGATGACGGGCCCACGATCACCCACGGCGGGATGCCGTACGGAGCCGGATTGATCGCTGCTCGCGACCTGGGCGCGGCTGAGATCATCGACCCCCGTCCCTACGCAGTCGGGTCGATCGGTGGCGTTTACGAGGCCTACCCGCATATCGGATCAGTACTCCCGGCGATGGGTTACGGCACCGAGCAACAAGACGAGCTGCGACGGACCATCGACGCAGCCCAACCCGAAACCGTGGTGGTCGGGACTCCAATCGACCTGGCCGCCCTTCTCCGATTGGAAGTCCCTCATACCCGGGTGCACTACACGGTGGAGGAACAGGGGTCGCCGACCCTCCGGGACGTGCTGGCCGACTACCTGTGAGCGGCAGCTAGCCCGGCTGCCGCCAGCCGACCTCGGCGATCCGGACCGGCTCCGGGAAACCCTTCAGCTCGAATTCGCCCCGGTCTGAGAATGCAAAGCCCTTGCCGATGGCGAGCTCCTTGACGGCGTTTGAGACGAGGATCTGGTGGGCATCGGCCTGGTCGCAAATTCGGCTTGCCAGCTGCACCGCCGCCCCAAAGAGATCGCCGCCTTCGGTGACCGGTTCGCCAGCGCTCAATCCGATACGCACTCCAAATTTCTCGCCCACCTCACCCCGGTTGTGGTCCTCCAGAGCGCGCAAGATGGCGATCGAACACTCGACGCCACGGGCGACGGATTCGAACGACGCCATGATGCCGTCTCCAGTGTGCTTGACCTCGCTGCCCTCGAGTGCTGCCAGAGATCGCCGAACTATGTCGTCGTGGGTGCGCAGAACCGCCATCGCGCCGGAATCGCCGAGGCGCTGGGTGAGGGCCGTCGAGCCTTCAATATCAGTGAAGAGGATGGCTCGAAAGGCGCTGTCGGTAACCACTTCGCCGGCAGCGGGTGGATGCTCGATCTTGCCCAGGAAGGATTCGACCGCCGTATGGGAGACGGGAATGATCTCGTTGGCCACCAGACCGTGGGCGACGGCGTGGACTTGAGACGCGGTGTCTGCGTCCGGAGCATCGACCAGGCAGAAGGCGGCGTGGCGGTCGTAATCGAACCAGTACGTTATGTATTTCACGCCGAAGCGATCCTGCACCTGCATGTCCTGCACATGCGCCTCGGCAACGTCCTCCGCCGTCACTTCCGCACCAAGCTCGTGACGGTCCATAAACAGCGGCATCAGGAGAATCTAACTCCCATCCCGGGAGGAAACACCACGTTCGGGTTGAGAATGCCGTTCGGGTCGAGTTGTTGTTTCAGGTTCCAGAGCTGGTCCAGGTCGGGAAGGGCGGCAATGGCTCGATGACGCTTGGCCGTGCCGATGCCATGTTCGGCAGCGACCGACCCATCAAGTGCTTCGATGACGTCGAATACGGCTTCATCGTCGACGGAGCCCACCACGTTCACGTGCATATTGGCTACCGGCCGACCGTGCCGGTTGGAGAACAGGTGGCCCCAAACGAATACCTGGCCGTCGGGAGCGGCGCCCTCCACCCGGCCGCGTAAATCGCCGAGCGACGGGTGCGGGACCCGCACGTCGAACTTATGCGGAATCCCTCGCCGCGAGACGCTCTCAGTAAGCGCCTCCCGGAAGAGCCAGAGCTCGCCGCCATCCCGGTCGTTGGTTGCGACCACCGCCGGCAGATGGCCGACCACCTTCTCCAGTTCTGTCACCGGGTCGCCGTCCGACCGACACTCCAGCAACAGCAGCCAGTCGGCTCCGGCCGGCGGCCTGCGGCCGATGCTTTCAGCCGCCAGTACCACCTCGCGGGAGCCGAAAACCTCAGCCGCGAAGAGAGTCGGGACCGCCCCCACTGCCGACGCAAGCGATACGAGTTCCTTGCCGGCAACCTCGACCATTGCCACCGCCACCGCTGACGGAACGGGGGCAATTTCGAGAGTCGCATGGGCAACCACCGCCAACACTCCTTCGCTACCAGCCAGTCGCCGCAGCAACTCCGGAGCCGCCTCGTCGGCACCGGACGCCAACGAGGGGAAATAGCGCCCGTCGGCGAGGACCACTCCGGCATCGACTACCTGATCTCCCATCGGGCCGAATCGGACGACGTTCATGCCTCCGGCATTAGTGGCAATCATTCCTCCGACCGTGGCCGAATCCCGAGCGGCCGTGTCCACACCGAACCGGGCTCCCACCGAGGCCGCCGCCTGCTGGACGCGGGCCAAGGTCGCCCCGGCCCCGGCCTTGACTTGCGAGTCCGACAGCACCTGGACGTTGCCGAGCCTGGCAACACTGAGGACGACTTCGCTCTGGAGTGGAACTCCGCCTCCGACCATCCCGGTGTTGCCACCCTGGACGACTACCGCCTTCCCGGCCCGGTGACAGATCTGCATTACGGCGACCAGTTCGTCGACGGTTCCGGGGCGCACGACCGCAGGAGTCAGACCTCGATAGCGGCCCGTCCAATCGACTTCGTAACTCGCCCGCAGATCGGGATCCGTGAGGCAGTGGTCGAAACCGACGACTGACGCGAGGTCGTTGAGCAGCATTCCGGCACCTTAACGACGCCTGGTACCGTCAGAGCATGAAATCTTTCCTTGCTCCTCCGACCCGGCTGCTGCTCGGCCCCGGACCTTCTCCCGTCGATCCTTCCGTTCTCCAGGCGCTCGGCAAGCCGGTCCTAGGTCACCTGGATCCGGAGTTCGTCAAGATCATGGACGAGACCAGCGAGCAACTCCGATCCGTGTTCCGGACCCGCAACCCGTTGACATTCCCGGTGTCAGGAACCGGCAGCGCCGGCATGGAAACCGCCCTCGTCAACATGCTTGAGCCTGGCGACAGCATCGTGATTGGGGTCAACGGTGTGTTCGGCAGCCGGATGGCCGATGCGGCTTCCCGGGCCGGCGCCGACGTCACCACCGTCGAGGCCGAGTGGGGCCATCCTGTTCAACCCGAAGAGTTGGGCAAGGCGGTCCGAAGCATCAAACCGAAAGCCGTGGCGCTCGTCCATGCCGAAACCTCGACCGGGGCCCGCAGCCCGGTCGACCTGGTTCGCCGCGAAATCGGCCCCTCACCACTGCTGATTGTCGACTCGGTAACTGGGTTGGGCGGGATTCCCCTTGAGGTAGACAAATGGGGAATCGACGTGTGCTTCTCTGGAACCCAGAAGTGCTTGAGCGTGCCACCCGGCTTGGCTCCGATCACTTTCTCAACTCGCGCCGCCCAGGTGGTGGCGGATCGGACCACTCCCGTCCAGTCCTGGTACCTGGATGTCTCCATGCTCCGCAAGTACTGGGAAGAAGGGGAGGGAGCGCGGGCCTATCACCACACTGCCCCTATCTCCATGGTGTACGGGCTGTGGGAGGGTCTCCGCCTGGTGCTAGAGGAGGGTCTGGAAGAGCGGTGGACTCGCCATCAGGAAGTCGGCAACTTCCTCCAGGAAGAGTTGACCGGGATGGGCTTCAAGCTGTTCGCCCGGCGCGGCTACCGGCTTCCCCAACTCACATCGGTGCGACTCCCCAAGGGCGTTGACGACAGTCTGCGGGTTCGGCTCCTCAACGACTTCGACATCGAGATCGGGGGCGGCCTCGGTGAAGGGGCCGGGAAGGTCTGGCGCATCGGCCTGATGGGCTTCGGAGCCAAACGCGAGAACGCCCTGCGGCTGGTCCAATCGCTGAGAGCCATCATCTAGTCCTGCGTCCTACGTCCCACGAAACCCGGGCTGTTTCCGCGGGGCAGTAAGCAGTAGGCAGCAAGCAGCACCCCTCCCGTGGAGCGAAGCGGACCCAGGCAACCCTCCGGGTTGCTGGCGGGTGGGGCAAACCTCCGGGTTGCCTGGGGGTGGGGCAACCCTCCGGGTTGCTTGCGGGTGGGGCAACCCTCCGGGTTGCCTGGCGGTGGGCTGAAAGCGCGTTCCAGTGCTCTCAATTGGAGCTCTGAGCTACAGGCCCTCTCTCGAGACCAGTCGCTTACCCCAGCGGCGGAGGCGGGGTTGTTGGTGGCCGGGGCTGGACCGATCCGAGGTCCAGGGGGCGTAAGGGGCCATGGTCAGCTCGGCCAACTGAAGCAAGACCGAGTCGTAGTTGACCCTCCATCCCGCCCAGTCGATCCAGGCCTGGTCCTGATCGGCCTTCATCGGCACTCCGGCCTGTCGCAGGCGCTCATACACCACATCGAATTCCTCCCGGCCGATGCTGATCGGATCGGTCTGCTGAGGATCCGGTTCGTAATCCATTCCGAAGAAGTCGGCGATTCGTCTCAGTGCGATGTAGCCGGCCCGAATGCAAAGCTGGGGCTCGGGCTGGTGGGGAATGTCGACGCTTGACACGACCAGTGCGGCCGTGTCCATCACCGTGCCCGCCGCCGTCACCCAGTGATGCTCGGGCATGGGCGACCGGAAGAAGTTGAGAGCCGGATAGGAAGTGTGGGACTCCTGGATGTCAATGAACCAGGTCTCCCACGCCAGCCAGGTGCTCTCCATGTGGGTGAGTCTCCCTATGGCGTTGAGGCGGGTGAGGAAGACCACTGCCGACGGCGGAGTGCCGGCTCGCACCTCCAACTCCCCGACTCTCAACTCCCGACGCTGGAAACTGGAGTAGAGGGCGGGCAAAAAGGCGATGAGGAGAGCCATCAAGCCAAGCCCCATCGTCGCCTCCGAGAATGCCAGCACGCGCTCCCAGAACGTCTCGGCGGGAGCAAAACCCAGCGTCAGCAACGACGATCCACTCAAGAAGAAAGCCTCCGACCAACCGTCGTGCTGTACCGCCCAGAAAATCCCGGTGAACCCGACCAGAACCAGGACCAGCCATGTCACCGCCATGCTCAGCAACCCGATCGGAGCAAACAGCGCCCATACCCGGTCCCGCCACGCAAACGACGCCCGGTCTCCCGCCATGAGACGGAAGACCGAAGCGAGGCTCCGGAACACGGTGCGGCCCAGCACGCTCTGGGCGCTTCTGGGCAGTACCACGGTCCGGACCGCCGAGAGGAGGGTCCAGGCAACAAGGGCGGACCCGGCCAGGAAGACAGCAACTCGAATCGTCAACATTGCCGTGCAGGCTACGCCCTGCTCGAGTGATGGTGCCAACCACAACTGCGGTAGTAATTTGGACATGGTGACCGGCGACCCCGATCGGGTGGCGTGCAATGAGCAGCTCTAACGGCTTTCGGCTCAAGACCGGCCTCGGCCGGGCCCTTCACATCGAACATCGATCCAATCGCTACGCGGTGTCGGCCACCCTGCTGGCAGGACTCGCGACGCTTCTGTGGCGGCTCAGTACAGGCGGAGCTGAGCCGTGGCAATGGTCGATCCGGATAGCGGCGGCGGTCTTTCTGGCTTGGGCGATCGGCCGCGAGTTGGATCCCGATCACCCCGGCACGGCTGCTCTCGCCTCCCTGGTCGTCGTCCCGTTCGCCTCCCTCGGTGCGCTCTCCATCGGGGCCGGTGTCGCCGCCCTGCTTGCCGCCCGTATCGCAGTCCGAACCACCGGGATCTCGCCGCACTGGTGGGACGGCGTGGTGCTGACAGCAGGAGCCGCCTACCTGGGAGCCCGGCCTGAAACCTGGCCGGCGCTGGGCATGTTGCTGCTGTCGGTCGGCACCGACGGGTATGCCGAGCCGCCCGGAGCAATCCGGACTCTCTGGTTCGCGGCCGCGATGACGGCCACCTCCCTGGTCAGTGCGGTCGCCTTCTCCCACCCATCCGATTGGGTGCAGCCGACGGTTCCCGAGTGGATCGTTTTCGCGGTGATCGCCGTAACCAGCTTCCTGGCGATCGGGTATACGCAGCCACCACGCAGCCAGGCTGATTTTCGGCCGGTACTGATCAGCGAGACCCGGCTCCGCTACGGCCGGGTGCTGGCGCTATTCGCGCTGGCAGTGGGATTCGTCTTTCTCGGCGGCCCGGTGATCCCGGCGCTGGCCCCGCTGTGGGCGGCGTCGTCGTCGGTTGCGGTCATGCACTGGTACCGGCTGCGCCTGTTCGGAATCTCTCAGCCTCCGATGTAGCTCATCTCCACCTTGGGCAGATCCCGGGTGTTGGCCGACCTTATCTCCGAGTAACGGTCGGTACGGGCAGCCCACACCGAGTCGACGAAGGCGCCTAACTGGTCGTCGGTCGCCCCCGAGCGCAGTTGATCGCGCAGGTCGTGTCCCTCCGTGGCGAACAGGCAGGTGTACAGCGAGCCTTCAGCCGACAGCCGCAGACGCGTGCACGCGCCACAGAAAGGCTGGGTCACCGATGCGATCACGCCGAACTCACCACTGCCGTCGAGGTACCGGTAGCGACGGGCAACCTCGCCGCGGTAGTTGGGCTGGGCAGGCTCACAAGGGAGCTCGGCCGAAATGGCTGCCACGATCTCGGCGGCCGGGACCACCTGGTCGAGCTGCCAACCGTTGGTCACTCCCACATCCATGTATTCGATAAAGCGGAGGATGTGGCCCGAACCCTGGAAGTGGCGGGCCATCTCGACCAGCGTGTGGTCGTTCACACCCCGCTTGACGACCGCGTTCACCTTGACGGGGCCCAGTCCGGCAGCTGCCGCTGCGTCGATTCCCTCCAGGACCTTGGCGACGGGATACCCGGCGTCATTCATCGCCTGAAACACCTCATCGTCGAGTGAGTCGAGGCTCACTGTTACCCGGCTGAGCCCTGCCGCCGCCAGCGCGCCGGCCTTTCGCTCCAGTAAGGAACCGTTGGTGGTGACAGTGATGTCCAGATCACCCAATCCAGCCAGCATCTCGACCAGCTTCTCGATCTCGACCCGCAGCAGCGGCTCACCCCCGGTGAGACGGATCTTCTCGATACCTCGCTCCACCAGGACACCCGCCACCCTGGTGATCTCCTCGAAGCTGAGCAGTAGGTCCCGCGCCAGGAACTCATACTCCCGGTTGAAGATCTCCTTGGGCATGCAATAGCTGCAACGGAAATTGCACCGGTCGGTGACGGAGATTCGCAGATCGCGGACGGGTCTCTGCAAGGTATCGAGCATGGGAGAGAGCGTACCCCGCCGGAAAGGTTTCGGCCCGGGCGGTTTAGCCGAACCGCTCCTCGAGGATCTGCTTGGCGGCGTCGGCGATGGCCGCCCAATCACCATCCGGCGCCCGCGTGAGAGTGACGAAATCGGCCGTCATGAAGACGCTCGTGACCCCCGGAATCTCAACCAGAGACTGGGCGGTCGGATCATCGGATTGCTGGCCTGCGACCACCGTAGTCGGGCCACCGACATCCTCTCCGACCGTGAATTTGAGCGCATTCGGGTTGGGTGTTTGTTCAATAATCACGGGCATGGGGACATGGTACTCACCGGTCGACTGCCAGCCGAGACCCGGCCGCTAGGCGTGAGGACTACTCCGGCTTGCAAGCCCTGGCCACGCTGATGGGCTCTGCATCGAAGAAATCACCGGTCGGGGCGACGGATCGCATCAAGGAGGGAAGCTGGTCGAGTACAGCTTGACGATCCTCTCCTGAAACCTGGTCCAACCCTCGCCAAGCTCCAGCTGCGACAGAGTCGGCGTATATCTGGTAATCGGTGAAATGGCCGAGGGGGAAGTCGAGGATGTAGGCGTCGCCATCCTTGAATCCAGCACTCACCAGAGCCATTGCGATGTCCATGGGCCGGGGATGACGCTGCCGTAGGTATCCGGCCACCTGGGGGTGCAGGTCGGACAGCAACTTCTGGGGGTATTGCTGCGGTCGGGAATCAAGCATTGTGTCGGCATCGAACTCCGTGATCATCACACCACCGCCAGGCTTGAGGATCCGGAATGCCTCCCGCATGACCGGCCCCAGGCTCATAATCGACCCGAAGGCGTCCCGCAAGAGAACAAGGTCGAGCTGGTTGTCCGCCAGGCCGGTGGAATCGGCGCGGGCGTCCGGGCTCAGAGCCTCTCCCTTGGTGACCAGGACAAGGTTCCCACTCTCGAAGAGCTTGCTTCCAAAGGCGGGCAGTTTGACGCTGTCGACGTTGTCCCCCGCTAGAAGGATTTCGCCGGTTTGGGGCAGGTCGAGGTCGACGATGAGATCACTCCACATACGCTTGAGGGTAGCGGCGGCCGCTGGGCTCCTCCGCCGGCCAAGAACGTCCTCAAGGAACCCGGGGCACCGCCGATAGTCCCCCCTGCGGTCGAGAGGACCAAGGGAACGGACCACAAGGCACTTCGGTGCCGACCCGGGAACCGGCCATGGAATCCGACGATGGCGAGGGGGTCGCAAGACCTTCAAGAAGCCTCCCGAGAGGGAGGCTTCGTTTATGGGGCAGTCGGAGAGCAGCGAACAGCCAACAGCATCAGCAATCACAATGTCGAGTTGCGAAGCAACTCGCAAGGAACGCCCACAGGCGTTCCTTAACGCCCACAGGCGTTCCCGTTCCCCTACTCGGAAGATTCGACCCAGACCACCAACGGCCACTGAGTTCCCTGGTCGTCTCCTACCTCGACCGTTACCCGCCAGGTTCCATTCGCCTGGAGGCCCTCGACGACCGACAGAGCCTCTCCCCAGACGGCGGTTGCTGCAAGGGCCCGCTCGGCGACGAACTCGGGAACGGGTCCGGGCTCCGGGAGGGCTACCAGATCAGGTGAAGCAGGCAGCTCGATGGGTTCCGGGAGGTCGAGGATGCGAGTCCCGCCGCCGGGGTCGACTTGCACCCGGATGTTGACCGCATGAACGAGGCCCCTTACGAACCCGGTTTCGTTTGCGGTTATTGCGCGATAAGCCACCGGCACAAGGTATCGCCCGTCGCCCTCGTGGACGGCTGCCCAGGCCCGGGACCACTCGACGTAGGTCGTGGCCGCAGGCTGCGACGAGGCAGAGGCACGGCCCAACGCTCCGGCCAACTCAGCGGAGCGGCCACCCGCCCCATCTACGGTGAAGTAATCGGTGACGAACCACTCGGCTCTCATCACGGCCGTCCGCTCTCCATCGGTGGCTGGAGCGATCTCAGCCAGAAGGTCGGCCTCGGAGAGCAAGTCGGTCTCCTCGACCGGCTCTGGTCCGAGCAAGTCATCACCGGTTACGACCGGAGTAGCGGGCGACGAAACTGACATAGCGGTGGCAGGTCTTGGAGCGGTAACACTGCGGGCCACCACCACGCCGACCACAAGTGCCACCACTGCCCCGGCGGCCACGTACACCAGCCACGGTTGACTGCGGGCCTGCGGAACGAGTGCGCTCCAGGGGATCGATTCGAAGTGCTCTTCGTCAACCGGCATGTCTTCTTCGGCCACCCGGGGAACGTATGACACCGGTGGACCCGATTCAAGGGGTCTGTCGTGGGAATCTCAGTCGAGGAACCCGAGAACCAGCGACATGAAGGCGTCGAACTCGTCGCGATGCATCGAATGAGAGGCACCGGAAAGGGTGTGGAACTCGATGCGCGGGTTCATGTCGGCGAGGCTGTTTCCGAGGGCAGGTGGAACCAACGGCTCCAGGCCGGGATCGGCGCCCAGCAACAAGGTGGGCACTACGAGTCCTGCCACCGCACCGACCACGTTCCACCCCGGGTTATGAACGATCGACTTCTCGAGAACCTCTCGACCTGCCTGCAGCTGCGCCTCCACCTTTATGCGGGCATCCTCCGGATGCCAGGTCGGATTGTTGGCTGCCATCACCTCGACCGTCGTCTCAGAGCCGATGTCGGCGGTCACGTACTCCACGGCTAACTCCTGATCGAGAATGATCAAGAGGGGGTCCTCCAGGATGACGCTATCCGCCCAGTCGGGACGTTCCATGATGGCCTGGATGACGGCTGACCCACCGAGCGAGTGACCGAGGACCGCCTCCCAATGGTCTCCCAACGCCAGCAGATCGGCCGCGTACCCGTGCATGTTGTAATCGCCGGGCCTGGCGCTTTCACCGTGGCCGCGCAGATCGACTGCAGTGACATGAAAGCCAGCCTCGGCGAGGGCAGGACCGACCCTCCACCAGCCGGCCGCGTTGGAGCCGAGACCGTGCACGATGAGCATCTGGCGATCGCCGGTTCCCCATTCGAGACGTTCGAGTTCTACGGGCCTCATCTACCTGAGTTCGTGGCCGACCAGGTTCATGAACTCGGCGCGGGTCCGGGCATCGGATCTGAACGAGCCGCGCAGGGCAGACGTGATCATCTCGCTGTTCTGTTTCTGGACACCGCGCATCAACATGCAGAGGTGGGCAGCCTCCATCACGACTCCTACGCCGAGGGGCTCGAGACATTCCATCAGAGCGTCGGCCACCTGATTGGAGAGACGCTCCTGGATCTGCATGCGCCTGGCAAACACATCGACGATGCGGGCCAGTTTGCTGACGCCGATGACCCGCCCGTTGGGGATGTAAGCCACGTGGGCCCTGCCGAAGAACGGCAGCATGTGGTGTTCACACATCGAGTAGAACTCGATGTCCTTGAGCATCACCATCTCGGAGTCGGGAGACTCGAAAATGGCGTTATTGATAACTTCCTTCAGACTCTGGGTGTATCCACCGGTGAGGAAGGCCATCGACTTGGCCACTCGGAAGGGCGTGCGTTCGATTCCCTCCCGATCGGGGTCTTCGCCGAGAATCTCCAATTGTTCGCGCACCAGGGCTTCGAACCGGGGATTGAAGGTCTCGTCGGCGGGGCCGTACTCCTCGAAGGCCTCGTCGGAGCTGAGGTTGAGATCTTGTTCTGCCATGGGCACCTTCCTGAGCGGTGGGGGTAGCGCTCTTTCAGCGAATTCGGCCACCTTCTTATTCCGCCCCGGCACCACCCAGTCTCCAGCCACCTCCGCAGCGGGCACGGCGACGTAGCTGTACTCGAAGAGACCCGGGTCCGGGATGGAACGTGACTCGTCCACAACGTCGCCGTGAAGGATCACGTCCAGGTCGATGGCCCTCGGCGCGTTTCGATCCACGGTTCTGATCCGCCCCAGACCGGCTTCGATCCCGCGCAAGGTAGAGATCAGGTGAGCGGTGTCCAGTTCGGTTTCGATGACGACGGCGGCGTTGAAGAACGGCGGGTAGTCTCCGCCCACCGCCTCGGACTCAAAGATGCAGCTGGTGTCCAGTACCGAGAGATCCGGATGCTGCCGCATGGCCCCTACCGCGGCGGGCAGGTTCTTCTCCCTGTCGACGTTGCTGCCAAGGGAAACCAGCGCTCTAGTCATTCCCCCATCACCTCCGCCCTGGTGCGGCGGATGGTGACGCCCACGGAGCGAGTGAAAGTGACAGCACCCGGTTTCTCGGCCGTGATCTCCACCTCCTCGATCCGGTCGTCGGTCTCGAAACAGACCCTGGCCAGATCTGCCACCAGCTTCTCGATCAGGCCGGGCCGGGAGGATTCGATATGGGCGTACATCGCCTTGGTGACAGTCGAGTAGTTGACCGAGTCATCCATCCGGTCACTCTCCCCGGCGGCCCGGGTATCAACAAGCAGCGTGGCATTCATCAGGATGTCCTGCGGCGTGACCCTCTCGTCAGGATTGATGCCGATGATGGCGTTGACAAGGAGGTCCCGGATGTGAATGCGATCGAGCATCAAGCGAGCGTAGCCCGAGCCGCCTCGGTAAGTCAGTCGACCTCGCCCAGTTCCTCTAACAGGGTGATCTGGAGGCCGCGGGCACCTCCAGCCCCGAGTTGAGCGAGCGCCACCCAGTCTCGGTTGGGGCGGCAATCATCTCGGCTCCGGCTGCCGCCAGTTGATCGGCGGCCGCGACCACATCGTCAACTTCAAAGGCAACCGGATGCTGCGGGCGCTGCTCTACCTCTGGAAGACAGTTCTGCCGGCGACGAACGTGAGGTCCACTTGCATGCCGGCCGGACCATCCTCGAAAGGGTTGGCCTCCAGGACCGCCAGGTCGGCGACCTTGCCGGGTTGTATGACACCGCGGGAGACCTCAAGGAAGTTGACGTAGGCGGAGCCGGCGGTGAACCCGATCAGGGCGTCTTCCAGTGACAGTCGCTGATGAGGGAGATAGGGCTCGGAGTCGGGTTCCCCGGGTACTTTGCGCGTCACTGCGACCGCTATCTGCTCCATCACGTCCGGGGTGGACACCGCCCAGTCGCTGCCCATCGCCAGGTGGGCACCGGACCTGACGAGGTCACCAAATGGATACTGGTGGGTGGAGCGCTCCGCCCCCAGGAACGGCTCGGTCAGCACCTGCGTTGTGTGATCGGAACACGCCCACAGCGCTTGGGCGTTGGCAGCCGCGCCGACGGAGGCGAAGCGCGGGATGTCATCGGGATGCACCACCTGGAGATGGGCGATGTGGGGCCGAACATCGGTGTACCCCAACCGATCACGGGCGACCGCCACCGCCTCGAGAGCCCCGCGCACCGCGGCGTCACCTAGCGCATGAAAGTGGGGCTGGAAGCCCCTCCGCACGATCTCGGTCACGATCTCGGCCAAGGCGGCCGGATCGATGAAATCGATACCGAGGTTGTCGGTAGATGAGCCGTCGACGGCCAGATAGGGCTCCAGCATTCGAGCTGTGAAGTTCTCGCAAACGCCGTCCAGCATCAGCTTGATGGATCCGGCCTGATAGCCGGGAACCGACTGAGCCCGCTGTTCCTCCATGAGATCGAGCTGCTCCAGGCCTTGCTGCCGCTCCCACCACAGGGCCCCGCGCACCTGGGCCAGCAGCCGTCCGTCGGCAGCCAACCGGCGGTAGGTGTCGTGCAACTCGGTTGTCACCCAGGCGTCCTGCCAGGCGGTAATGCCGTGAGAGAACAGATAAGACTGCGCTTCCAGCAAGCCCTGCGCCAGCTCGTCTTCCGTATTGGCCGGAAGCACCCGCTCCACCAGATCCATGGCTCCTTCCTGAAGGGTTCCCTGGGGTGAGCCGTCCGGTTTGCGCTCGATCCGGCCGTCGGGGGGATCCGGGGTCACGGAGTCGACCCCCGCCAACTCCAGTGCCCGGCTGTTGGCCCAGCCGGCATGACCATCCGTCACCGCCAGGTAAGCGGGTCGGTCGGGTACCAGCTCATCGAGCAGCTCGACCGGGGCCCGCCCACCCTCAAACCAATTGAATTTCCAGCCGCCGCCTCGTACCCAGGCAGTCCCCGGAGTTCCGGCCCGATAGCGACGAATGCGTTCAAGCCCCTCCGCCAGCCCGCCGGACTCCAGCAGATCGCAACGAATCCGGTCGAGGCCGGCGGTGATCGGGTGCACATGGGCGTCCTGGAATCCTGCCACCATCAACCGGCCTTTCAGGTCGACCACCTCGGTGTCCTGGCCTATGTGGGGCTCGATCTCGTTGGAGTGACCGACCGCAACGATGGACGAGTCCTTCACCGCTACCCCGGTTGCCCACGGACGGTGTGGGTCGCTCGTAAAGACTGGACCGTTCAGGAATACGAGATCGACCGGGTTCTCCATCGGTGCCTCAGGTCGGCGTCTCCCGGCTCATCGGGAAGCTGGAGAGCTACATTACCGACCAGGCAACCGGCGAATGGCCGGGGCCCCGCCTGGAATCAGGCGAGACAACAGGAGAGACCATGCCAAGCGACCCCTTCGAATCCGCCCGGACGGCCGGCTTTGCATCCCGGGGCTCGTTCGCCGGCGTGCCGGCCCGTTCGATCGATGACCTCGGCGAGGCCGGCGTTGTCATCCTGGGTGCCCCGTTCGACTGGGGGACCACCTACCGGCCCGGTACTCGCTTCGGACCGCGAGCCATCCGGGAGGCCGACTATCTGGGGTTCGATGGATACCGGCCCCACCTGGCGACCGGCATCGATCCGCTGACGACCCTCAACGTGGTCGACGCCGGCGATCTGCTGCTCCCCCCGGGGTACCTGGAGGAATCGCTTGACCGCATTGCCGAGGCAGTGGAAGGCATCTCCCGCCACGGAGCGGTTCCGATCGTTTTGGGCGGAGACCACTCGGTTACCTTCCCCAACGCCCGAGCAGTGGCAGCCGTCCACGGTGACATCGCTCTGGTCCACTTCGATGCTCACGCCGACACCGGCGAGGTTAGCCTGGCCGGTGCCCTCCACGGCCACGGCACACCGATGCGCCGCTTGATTGAGTCAGGAGCGGTGGCCGGGCATCGTTTCGTTCAGATCGGCCTGCGCGGATACTGGCCGGACCCGCCGGTGGTGGAGTGGATGCGACAACAGGGCATGCGCAGCTACCTCATGTCCGATATTGAGGAGCGTGGCTTGAAAACCGTCGTCGACGAAGCGGTCGCATACGCCGCCGACGGTGCCGACGCCGTCTTTCTCTCCGTCGACATCGACGTCGTCGACCCGGGAATGGCGCCGGGGACCGGTACTCCCGAGCCGGGGGGCCTCACCTCCCGTCAACTGCTCGACACGCTTCGGCGCCTGGCCCGGGATCTCAACGTGGTCGGAGCAGACGTGGTTGAGGTGTCCCCGCCCTACGACGGTCCCGGTGAGATCACTGCCTTCCTAGCCAATCGCGTTGTGTTGGAGATCCTCAACGGCATGGCCGAGCGCGCCCGCTCCGATTCCTAGCTGGTGCTGGCACCGAAGATCGAACTGGCAATCGGAGTAGTTGGGATCGTGCTCTACCTGTTGCTGGGCGTGCTGTACCTGGGAAGCGGGTTGGTGATGCCCTATCCGTGGGTCTTTGGAATGTGGGCACTGTGGATCGCCGGGTCTGTGGTTCTCGCCAGGGTGTTCTCCGGTCGGCGACCATGGACACCGGCAGTCCCGGTGGCCGGGCTCGGTGCGTGGGTGATCATCGTGCTGGCCGGCGAGCAGCTGTTCGGCTGGACCGCATGACCGGCGGGAGGCGCAAAGTCAATGAGTGACGCACCATGAGTGAACTGGATAGCGTCTTCGCCGGATCGATCCCCGACGTGTACGACGCCCTCCTGGTCCCGCTGATATTCGAGCAGTACGCCGACGACCTGGCGGTGCGGACGGCCGCCCTGTCCCCCAACAGCATCCTGGAGGTGGCCGCCGGGAGCGGCGTTGTCACCAGAGCTGCGGTCGCCGCGGTTCCGACCGGCACTCGCTACGTCGCCAGCGACCTCAATCCGCCGATGTTGGGGCGGGCGGCGGCCGTTCAAACGGAACCGGATCGGGTCGAGTGGCTGCCGGCCAACGCTCTCGACCTCCCGTTTGCAGACGATGACTTCGACGTGGTTCTATGCCAGTTCGGCGCCATGTTCTTCCCCGACCGCATCAAGGCCTACTCAGAGGCTCGGCGGGTACTCAGGCCGGGCGGGTCGTTCATCTTCAACATGTGGGACCGCATCGCAGAGAACGAGTTCGCCGACGCGGTGACCAACTCCCTGGCCGAGACCTTCCCCGCTGATCCACCTCGTTTCCTCGGCCGCACACCGCACGGCTTCTACGACCATGCCACGTTCCACCAGGAACTCGCGGCCGCAGGCTTTGGGCGGATCACTATCGAACCGCTCGACGCCATCAGCCGGGCGGCCAGGCCGGCGATACCGGCCATTGCCTACTGCCAGGGCACACCGCTGCGCAACGAGATAGAGAAGTTGGCGGATCCAAGCTTGGAGGAGGCCACATCGCTGGCCACCGGTGCCATCGCCGACCGCTTCGGCAACGGCGAGGTGGAGGGACGGATCCGGGCCTTCGTGATAACCGCCTGCTGACATCCGGATCACCCGAGGGCCGACAACACTCCATCAACCGCTGAGTCGGCGGCCGCCCGAAGTCGATCCGGGGTCCACCGATCCGGGGTCTCAACAATCGAAACGAAGACCCCCTGGGCAAAGAGGAACAACTGGTCGGCGGCCGCTGCCGGATCGGGGTGCCCGCACTCCTCGACCAGTTTGACCAGTACCTCGCGGACTGCGTCCTCAACGTCGCCCACCTGGCGCCGTACCTGAGGAGATTGGGTGGCCAGCACCGCCACCCAGAACTGGCTTCGCACCAGCTCGTCCTGATCCCAGCCGACGGCTTCTCGCATCACCGCCCGCAGAGCCTCCTCCGGCCGACGCCCGGCCCGGGCGGCCTCGAGTTCATCCAGCCACTCGTCGGTCATGCGGTCGACCGCGTTCAGCAACAGGTCGGCTCTAGTCGGCAGATAATTGGTGATCGTGGTGGTCGAAACGCCCATCTCGGCGGCTACCGACCGCAGCGTTACCGCTACCAGCCCGTCCCGGGCCGCCACCCGGAACGTCGCGTCGGCCACATCGGCCCGGCGCTGAGCGACATCAACCTGGATTGGCATCGGTCAGCCGAGCGCCTCGGCCAGCGAGACCTCGAAAACTTCCAGAGTGGTCGTGACGTCTTCCTCGTTGTGGGAGGCCGATACGAACCACGGCTCCAGGGCGTCGGGAGATGGCATCACGCCTCTCTCGATCATCCCCATTGTCAGCTTCTCGTACAGGTCCTCATCGTGATCGCTGGCAGACCGGTAGTCGGTGACCGAGCCCTCGCCGAAGTAGAACCCGAACATGCCCGGAACCCCCTCGACGCTGTGGGCCACCCCGCGGGAAGCCAGGATCTTGCTGGCTCCCTCCATGAGTGACGTCCCGATCCGCTCGATCTGAGCCATCGGCTCGCCGGTCAGCAGCTTCTCGATGGTGGCGCTAGCGGCCGCGGCCGCGATGGAGTTGCCCGAGTACGTTCCGGCCTGGACGATCCCGCCCTTGGCCCATCCCTCCAGCACCTCGCCACGCCCGGCAATGGCGGCAACCGGAATGCCGTTGCCCATCGCCTTGGCGAACGTAGCCAGGTCGGGCGTGACGCCGTAAACCTCGGCGGCTCCTCCCACCGCGATGCGGAACCCGGTCTTGACCTCGTCGAAGATCAGGACAGTCCCGCTGGCATCGCACAACTCTCTCAGACCGGCCAGGAACCCCTCCTCCGGCTGAATCCCCATCGCGTTGCCGAGCATCGGCTCGACCAATACGGCCGCAATCCGGTTGCCGTCGTTGGCAAACACCCGCCGCACTCCTTCGAGATCGTTGAACGGGAGAGTCCGGATGAGGGTCTGAATGGTCTCAGGCATGCCGGAGCTCATCGCCACCGGGATCGGCCGGTAGGGGGATCCAAGCGAATCCGAGGCATCCCCCGGCGTCGAGTACATGACGTAGTCGTGGGCTCCGTGGTAGGTGCCCTCAAACTTGAGAACTACGTCCCGGCCGGTGAAACCGCGCGCCAAACGAACCGCGTGCATCGTGGCCTCGGTACCGGTGTTTGTGAAGCGCAGCTGCTCGACCCAGGGAACGGCCCTCTTGAAGGCCTCGGCGGCCAGAATCTCTCGCTCCTGCGTGAAGGCAAACGTAGTACCGGCAGCGGCCGCCTCGGCCACCGCGGCCGCAACGTCGGGATCACCGTGGCCGAGAATGATGGGACCGAATCCGCAGTGGTAGTCGATGTACTTCTTGCCGTCGCTGTCGAAGAGGTGGGCACCCTCTCCCCGGCTGAGGACGATGGTCTCATCGCGGCCCCAGTAACGCCAACCGCTCGACACACCGTTCACCATGGCGGCGAAAGCGCGATCAAACCATTCGGTTGTCTTTGGTCCTTGAAGGCTCATGTCTTCTCCTCTTCGATCGTCACGTATAGCTTTTCGAGCGTTTCGGTAATGTCCCAGCGTCCCGACCAGCCGGCGGGCAGCACAAAGACGTCGCCGGGACCAACCTGGAAGCTGGTGCCGTCCTCATCTGTGATCGTGGCCGCACCCGACAGCACCGAGACGACCTCCGTGTCAGGCCGGCTTTCGATCGCCCACCCTCCCGGGGTGCTCTTCCAGCCCCAACCTCAGCGCCTCCGGTGGCAAACAGCTCCCGATATCCGGTCAGTGGCTGGCCAGAATCGGCTCCGGTCCTGATTCCACCGTCCTCCATGGAGGACAGCAGAACCGCCAGGGCAGCGTGGACGGATGAGGTCATGGGTTTCTCCATTCAGTGCTTGCCGACCCACCACACCAGGTTGGCCCGGCGGGCGGGACGATGCTTGCGGTTCTCATACCGGTCGGCTCCCAGCATCACTCGGTAGGCCGCGTGGATACCGAGCCAGCGAAGCGGCTCCGGCTCCCACGACCGCACCGACCGGTTGACCCAGGGGAAGCCGGTCAGCTCGCTGTCGCTCCCCGTGATGAGGTCGGCCAGCGTCCGGCCCGCCAGGTTGGTGGCCGCCACCCCCGCGCCGACATATCCGCCGGCCCAGGCCAGCCCGGTGGCGGAGTCCAGCCCAACGGTGGGAAGCCAGGTGCGCGGAGCTCCCAGGACTCCGCCCCAGCGGTGAGTGACGGCGATTCCGGCCAGTCGGGGAAAGACCTCGAGCAGAGACCGGTGCACTGGAGCGAAGGCTTCGACCGGGAACTCGGCGTTTGCTCGGATCCGCGAGCCGTAGTTGTACGGAGTGGCCCTTCCGCCAAAGGCGATCCGATCATCGATCGTGCGTTGACCGTAGATGATTGTGTGCCGGAAGTCACCAAACGTCTGTCGGTCGGCCAGGCCGATCTCGTCCCAGAGAGAGGCGGGGAGCGGTTCGGTTGCAATCATGATCGAGTAGACCGGAGCGATCCTCCGGTGGTGACCCGGCAAGTCGGCTGTATAGCCCTCCGTGGCGCGAACGATGATCGAGGCAGAGACCGTGGCACCGTCCGCGGTCGTAACGCGGCCGGATTCGATCTCGGCCGCGGCAGTGTTCTCGAAAACCGTAACGCCGCGCCTCTCAACCGCCTCAGCGAGGCCAACGGCCAGCTTGGCGGGGTGCAACGCGGCGGTGTTGCGCGACCACAACCCGCCCTGCAAGTCACTGGCTCGCCCGATGGCCGACGCTTCGGCAGCCGAAAGGACCCTCGTGTCTTCGCCGGCAGCACCATGGCGGAGGGCGGCCTCGACCTCATGATGGGCGCGGGCCAGTTGGCCGCCGTTGCGTAGGAACTCCACTGAGCCGCCCTTGTGGAAGTCGCACTCGATTCCCTCTGTCGACACCACCTTGCCTACCTCATCAACGGTCTCCCGCAGCACCCGGCCGAAGCGCCGGGCGGTATCCAGATCGGACAGGGCTTCGATGCGGTCGAGACCGGCCGAGAAGCCGTCGTAGCACCAACCACCGTTGCGGCCGGAGGCACCAAAACCAACATGCGACTTCTCGAGGACGGCGATCCTCAGGTCGGGGTCGGCCGCCGCCAACTCATAAGCAGTCCACAACCCCGTGTAGCCACCGCCGATGATGGCGACGTCGACGGTGAGGTCGTCGCTCAAAGCCGGCCGGGTACCGAGCCGGGAGGTGAGTCCTTCCCACCAGTAGGGGCTGGGAGCGGCGTCGGTGAGCAGGGAGACCATGGTGCATGGTAGTGTAGCACTGTTATATAACGACGTTACATGAAATGAGGAGGGCTCATGACGGAGTCAAGCTCTACATTGCGGGTGAGTGGACGGAGGGGACAGGGGAAGGCGCTTACGCACTTCACTCCCCGGTCACCGGCGAGCACATCGCCGACATTCCCATCGCATCGGCCCTCGACATCGACCAGGCAGTGGAGGCCGCCCGGGCGGCGCAGGACGAGTACCGCCACTGGTCGGCGGTAGAGCGAGCCGATCTCAACCACCGCATAGCGGAGGCGATCGAGCCAATGGTCGAGACCATCGCCCGCATCCAGACTCTCGAACAGGGCAAGCCATATCAGGAGGAGTCGCTCGGCGATATCGAGGAGGCCAACTCCTACTTCACCGAGGCGGCCGAGGATGCCAAGCGGCTGATGGGGAACGTCATCCCCACCTCCGAGCGCCACACCAGGATGTTCACCTTCCGGCGTCCGGTAGGGGTGTGGGCGGCCATCACCCCCTGGAATTTCCCGATCACCATCCCCCTCGAGTATCTGGGTCCTGGGCTGGCCACCGGTAACGCCGTCATCGTCAAACCTCCGCTCCACACCAGCTGGGGCCTGCTCGAGTTGGCCAAGGCCTTCGACGAAGCCGGCGTTCCGAAGGGCCTGGTTTCGATCATTCCGGGAGGTGGGGAAATTGGCGAAGCCCTCGTAACCCACGACGGCATCGACGCGATCGGGTTCACGGGGTCTTCGGCGACCGGTAGACGGATCATCTCGATGATGGGGGTAAAGCGCTCCATCATGGAAATGTCGGGCAACGGACCCACCATCGTGGCGGCAGACGCCAACGTGGCCGCCGCCGCCGAAGCCGCCGTCTACGGGACTTACTACAACGCCGGCCAGGTTTGTTGTGCCACCGAGCGGGTCATCGTGGTTGATGCAGTGCACGACGAGTTCATCGATAGGAGTCTGCAGGCGGTCAAGGACGTCCGCCTCGGCGATCCCTTCGATGAGAACACCAACATGGGGCCGCTCAACAACGAGCCGACCGCCGGGAAGATGGATCGGCATATCGCAGATGCCCGGGACCGGGGAGCTGAGGTGCTCGCTGGAGGCGGCCGGGCGGAGGGCTTCCCCACCGACCTCTACTACGAGTTCACCTTGCTCGACCAGGTGCCGGAGGAATCCGAAGTCGCCCGGGAAGAGTCGTTCGGACCGGTGTTGCCGATCCTGACGGTCGACTCGGACGACGAGGCCGCCGCTATGGCCAACCGGTCCAACCTCGGCCTGCAGGCGGCCGTCTTCACTTCCAGCCTGGATCGAGCGTTCTGGTACGCCGACCATATCCGCTCGGGCAGCGTCATCGTCAACGACTCCACCGACTTCTGGGAGACGTTCCAACCCTTCGGTGGGGCTGCCGGCACCGACACCGGCTGGGGCCGCGGCAAGGTAGATGAGTTCACCGATCTGCAAACGATGGTCATCAATCTCAAGAACGTGGCCGGATCGGACGGCTGATGGGCAGTTTCTGGCATCCATTTGCTGCGATGGGAACGGTCGACGGCCATGAGTTGGTAGTCGACCGGGGCGAGGGTGTCTACGTCTACGACACCGACGGCAAGCGCTACCTCGACGGAACCGCCAGTCTTTGGTACTGCAACGTCGGGTACGGCCGGACCCAGATCACTGACGCTGTAGCAGCCCAGATGCAGCGTTTGCACACCTTCCACACCTTCGGCGACTACAGCAACCAACCGGCCATCGAATTGGCCGACCGCATCTCCGGGCTTGCCCCGGTGCCGGGCAGCAAGGTCTTCTTCACCTCGGGCGGATCGGATTCCGTCGACTCCGCCGCCAAACTGGCCCGCAAGTACTTCGCCGAGACCGGCGAGCCCGATCGCCGGGTGATGATCACCCGCAGCTGGGCCTACCACGGAATGCACGGATGGGGAACCAGCCTGGCGGGAATGGCCGCCAACCTGGAGCACTCGGGACGAACTGTGCCCGATGTGGTTGAGGTGGAGTGGGATTCCACGGACGGCCTGGCGGCTGCCATCGAGGCTGTCGGTACGGGCCGGGTCGCCGGCTTCTACTGCGAGCCGGTGATAGGAGCCGGCGGGGTTCGATTCCCCGGCGAGGCCTACTTGAAGGAGGCCCGGCGCCTGGTTGGAGAGGCCGGGGGATTGTTCATCGCCGACGAAGTGGTCACTGCGTTCGGACGGATGGGAGCCTGGTTTGCGTCCGAGCGGTACTCGCTGGAGCCCGACATCATCACCTTCGCCAAGGGAGTTACTTCCGGGTATTTGCCGCTCGGGGGCGTGATCGCTTCACCCCGGGTGGCAGGACCCTTCTGGTCCGGCGACCTGATGTGGCGCCACGGATACACGTACTCGGCCCATGCCTCCGTGTGTGCTGCCGCCCTGGCCAACCTCGACATCATCCACCGCGAGGATCTGGTTGGGCGGGCCCTGACACTGGAGACCGACCTAACCGAGGCTCTGGCCCCACTGGCATCCCACCAGGCGGTGAGTGAGGTTCGCTCGGGGGCCGGCGTCCTGGCAGCGGTGCAACTGGATCCCGAATTGTTGGCACTGGACCCGACAGCACCCGCCCGGGCTGCCCTGGCAGCACGGGACGCCGGAGTCATCACCCGGGCCGTCGGAGGGGGAGGCCTGCAGGTGTCTCCACCGCTCACCATCACCACTTCACAGCTCGAAGAACTGGCCGAAGGCCTTCGCTCCGGCCTCAGCGCAGTCGGCTAAAGCCGGCCAATACCGGCAGGTTCATCGCAGGTGAGCTCCGCCGTTGACGCGCTGGATCTCGCCGGTCAGGAAGTCGTTGCGGATGAAATGAAGGACGGCGTCTGCCACCACTTCAACGCCCCCGACCTTCTGCAGAGGCGTCTCGGCCGCCAGCCGCTCGGCGTATCCCTCCTCGGCGTCGGCCGGGGGAAGGACCACGCCAAGCGCCACCGCATTGACTCTGATCCGGGGCGCCAGCTCGCTGGCCGCTACCCGGGTAAATGTGTCGATGGCTCCCTTGGCGATCGTGTAGCTGAACCGGGGACCAAGGTAGGGGCGCTCGGTCTTCCAGTCGGTGACATTCACCACCGCCCCGTCGCGGTCGCCGGGCAGGGCACGGGCGAAGGCCTGGGTGAGGAACACAGGCGCCGTCAGATTGAGGCCGATCGTCCTCTGCCATTGCTCGGGCGAGACGTCGAGCAAACGATCGCTCGGGAACCCGGCAGCACTGTTGACCAGGATGTCGACTGGATCGGCCAGCAGAGTCGCGATTGAATCCGGATCGCTCAGATCCGCCTGACGCAGCTCGACCGCGACGCCCAGCTGAGCGGCCTCGGCGGCTGTTTCCTCGGCCGGCCCCGCCGAAGAGTTGTAGTGCAACACCAGGTCGGCACCAGCGCCGGCCAGGGCCAGCGCGATCCCTTTGCCGACGCGATGCGCGCCACCCGTTACCAGGGCCCGACGGCCGGAAACGTCCATGAGAAGCAGAGTAACCGGCTGGAAAATCAGAAGTTGACCACGTGAGAGCGACTACCCTCTGCCCGTGCAGCCGAACCCCGACCCCAAGCCCGGCCGCTGGATCCTGCCCGTTGTGATCATGGCAATGATGGGATTCGCGTGGCTCTTCATCAGCGCGGCTGAAGATCCGACCCTCAGCTCGACCAGCACCACCAGCAGAACAGGCGGCTCAACCACGACGACGACTGCTCCTGGTTCGGGGACGACCACCACCACTGCGCTGCCTTCCGACGCGGCGCAATACAACCTCGACATCACCGAAGCAGGGATCGAGATGGCAGGCATCCAGGAGGATGTCGTACAGGCCAACTCTGACTGGGAGTCAAGGGCCATCGGATTCTCGGTCGCGGTTTCTACTCTGAGCGAACTGCATGACGATGTGACGGCCTGGCGGGCAGGATTGGACACCATCACTGTGCCTATCTCGCTGCCTCAATACGCCGACTTCCACTCGATCATGCTGGTCGCGGCCGACGACGTGGTCGCAGCCTCAGCTCAGATAGTGCCCGGTCTGCAGGCTCCCGATAGCGGCGAGGCCCGCCGGGCTGCAGTCGCCGGCTTCAATGAAGCGGTCACCGCTTACGGCACCCAGGTGAACACGATCGTCGCCTACCGACCGGACTCCACCTAACCGGCCGTTTCCGCTGTAACACAGCGTTCACACTCAGGAAACCACTTAGCAACCGGCCGCTGCCATAGTGCTGCGGATAGTCCAATTCGAGGAGAGATAGTGCCGTATCGCGCTGAGTACATCTGGATCGACGGGTCCGAGCCGACCCAGTTGCTCCGTTCCAAGACCAAGGTGCTACCAGACGGTGCCGAGCTGCCAATCTGGGGATTTGACGGCTCCAGTACCAACCAGGCCCCCGGCAGCGAGTCTGACTGCGTCCTGCGCCCGGTCAGGTCCATCCCCGATCCCATCCGGGGCGGCGACAACGTACTGGTGATGTGCGAGGTGCTCAACACCGACATGACCCCCCATGTCACCAACACCCGGGCCGCACTGATCGAGGTTGCCGAGCGCTATCAGAGCCACGAACCGTGGTTCGGGATCGAGCAGGAATACACCTTCTTCAAGGATGGCCGTCCGCTGGGCTGGCCCCAGGGTGGGTTCCCCGCCCCGCAGGGTGGCTACTACTGCGGCATTGGCGACGACGAGGTTTTCGGCCGCGATGTGGTGGAGGAGCACACCTCCGCCTGCATCGAGTCCGGCCTGGAGATCTCGGGCACCAACGCCGAGGTCATGATGGGCCAATGGGAGTTCCAGATTGGCCCGCTAGGACCGGTCGAGGCATCGGATGAGATCTGGCTGGCCCGTTGGTTGCTGTACCGGATCGGCGAAGACCACCAGGTTTCGGCCACCCTCAATCCCAAGCCGATTCAGGGAGACTGGAACGGGGCGGGTGCTCACACCAACTTCTCAACCAAGGAGATGCGAGAGAGCTACGACCCGATTATCGCCGCTGCCGAGGCCCTGGGGAAGAGTCACGACGAGCACATCCAGAACTATGGAGCCGGAATCGACCAGCGGTTGACCGGCCTCCACGAGACCGCTCCGTGGACCGAGTACTCCTACGGGGTCTCCGATCGGGGCGCGTCGGTCCGAATTCCCTGGCAGGTGAAGCTTGAGGGGAAGGGCTATCTGGAGGATCGCCGGCCCAACGCCAACATGGATCCCTACGTGGTGACCCGCCTTATCACCGAAACCGTTTGCCGGGACGCCGAGGGCTAGGCCACTTCGGTAGGAATACGACGACTGCGGGAGGGCGGAGTGATCCGTCCTCTCGCCTATCTGGGAAGGTTGGCGTAACGTCAATGGCAATGGACAAGCAAGCTGAATACGTACTCAGCACGGTCGAGGAGCGCGGGATCCGGTTCGTCCGGCTCTGGTTCACCGATGTGCTCGGTTTCCTCAAGTCGGTCGCCATCACCCCCGCCGAGTTGGAAGGCGTGATGAACGACGGGATGAGCTTCGACGGATCCTCGATCGACGGGTTCTCGCGCATCCAGGAAGCCGACATGATCGCCAAGCCAGACCCCACGACTTTCCAGCTGCTCCCCTGGCGGCCGGATGAGGGCGGGGTGGCTCGGATCTTCTGCGACATCGTCACCCCCTCGGGTGAGCCTTTCGACGGTGACCCGCGCTGGGCGCTCAAGCGCAACCTGCAACGGCTCTCCGAGCGTGGATACACGCTGGATATCGCCCCCGAGCTCGAGTTCTATTACTTCCAGGACGCCTCACCAGACCGTACCGTGCTGGACCGCGGCGGCTATTTCGACTTGACGCCCCTCGACGTCGCCCAGGAGTACCGTCGCCGCTCCATCGTGGTCCTCGAACAGCTGGGCATCCCGGTCGAGTCTTCGCATCACGAACAATCACCCGGCCAGCACGAGATCGACCTGCGAGCAGCCGACGCCCTGACCATGGCCGACCAGTTGTTGACCGCTCGCCTCGCCGTTAAGGAGGTGGCCATGGAGAACGGCATGTATGCCACCTTCATGCCCAAGCCCCTCCAGGACGCAGCCGGCAGCGCCATGCACCTGCACCTGTCGCTGTTCGAGGGTGAGGTCAATGCCTTCCACGAGCCGAGCGACGGGCTTTCCAAGGTTGGAGAGGCCTTCATCGCCGGCCTGCTTACCCACGCCCGCGAGCTGACCGCCATCACCAACCAATGGGTGAACTCGTACAAGCGGCTGCACGGAGGGTTCGAGGCCCCTACCTTCGTCACCTGGGCCCACAACAACGAGTCGGCCCTCATCCGGGTCCCCACCATCCAGGCGGGGCAGCCGGATAGGACCAGGATCGAATACCGGTCGCCCGACCCGGCCTGCAACCCCTACCTTGCCTTCTCGGCCCTGGTAGCAGCCGGCCTGGCCGGCATCGAACGAGGCTATGAGCTGGCGGCTGAAACGCTCGAGAATGTAGCCGTCGCCGACGGCGATTTGCCGGCTCCTGTCGGAATCACCCAACTGCCCTCCGGCCTGGATGAGGCTCTCGACGAGTTGGAGTCCTCCGAGTTGATGAAGGAAGCTCTCGGAGAGCACATCGTTGAGTGGTTCCTTAAGAACAAGCGGGATGAGTGGCGGCGCTATCGGCGCCACGTATCCCTCTTCGAGATCGAGGAGAATCTCCCGATTCTGTGATCATGATCGCCGTCATCGCAGCTCGTTCCGAGCTCACCGAGGCCCTGCAGGGAATCGGAGTTAGCTCTGTCCCGGTGGCCGACGCCACCGAGGTCGCCGACCGCCAGCCGGAGGCTGGGTGGGACGCGCTGATAATCGACCTTGGAAGCGATCCCTCGCGGGCAGTGGCGATGGCACGGCGGGCCAAGGAATCGATCGGATTGCCGATCCTGGCGCTGGCCGACCATGCCGCCGAGGTGGCCAACGTTTCCGAGTTCGACGATTTCCTCCTGGCACCTGTCAACGGCGACGAGTTGCGAATCCGCCTCCGACGATTGACCTCTCCGGCGGACGGCGACGCCGAGACCATCCATTTCAAGGATCTGGAGCTGAACCTCGCCACTTATCAGGCAACGGTCGGCGGTGACCCGGTGGACCTGACGTTCATGGAGTACGAGTTGCTGCGTTTCTTCGCCACTCATCCGACCCGGGCCTGGAGCCGGGCTCAGATCCTCTCGCAGGTGTGGGGCTACGACTACTTCGGCGGCTCTCGCACTGTCGACGTCCACGTCCGCCGCCTCCGGGCCAAGCTGGGTGAAGAGCGCTCATCGTGGATCGCCACAGTGCGTTCCGTGGGGTATCGCTTCGGCTAGGAGCGGACACCCAATCATGAGCACGGGAACGCGCTCTCAGCCCACCCCCAAGCAACCCGACGGGTTGCCACCTCTCCCGGGCCAAGCGGGAGGGGTGCTTCAGCCAATCCGAATCGGATCGGCCAGTATGGGGCCGTGGACAGACTCGCCGACCTCTTCGCGGCCGCCGCGGCCGGTTCGTTCCCTCCCGCCGACGGCGTAGTCGAGGTAGTGCCAGGCCCGGCCGACCTGGATTTCGAGGCGGTGGTGGAGTTCACCGGCCACGCGGTGGTAGCCACCGATTTGCCCGAAGCTGAGGTATTGGCCCAGGGACACAATGCTTTCGGGGGAATTGTCTCTCCCGGCTTCCTTCGCTGGTTGGCCGGTCCGGAGGGCGAAGTCGGCAGTCACGACGCGGTACTGGTGCGCCTGGGCACCGGCGACGCCACCCTCCCCGTCCACGTCGATCTGGAGCACCATTCGCGAGTAATTGCGGCCCACCGGCGCAGGCGCGACGTCACCGTCTATGGAGACGCGAGGGGCTTGGCGACAGTCGGCCGTGGACTCGCCGGCCGATGGGAGATCAGCGTCGAGTTGCTCGAAGGGACCTCACCGGGGCAGGGGGCGGGTCGGGCTCTTATAGCCGCGGCGGTGGGCCACATCCCCCTGGACGAGCCGGTGTTCGCGTCAGTAGCCCCCGGCAACGCGGCTTCGCTACGGGCCTTTCTGGCCTGCGGATTCAAGCCCATCGGCGCCGAAGTGGTTGTTCACCCGGTCCGATAGGAAGCCGACGGCGGCGCCGGACTCAAGTTCGGTCCTCCGGTTGCCGATAACCCCCTTCTGACACAGGGGAAACACATGCCACGCCGTTCAGCTGAGGACAAGATCACTCAGACGGGCGGCGTTCTTCGCGCTGCCTCCACTCCCGGTCCTGACTCGCCGATTTCAACCTGGAACCCGTTCAACGAGCTCGAAGATCCAATCCTCGAACCTGCGACCCTCCGCCGCGAAATTCAACAGAGCTCGGACGAGATCCCCGCCGGCCTCGAGGGACGGTACTTTTTCTAGTCAGCTTCCAGCCAGAGTGCCGCTCTCACCACGTTCTTGCCTACTGCTTCCTGCCTACTGCTGTGGATCACGAGGTCTAGCAACCCGGAGGCCTACCGCGCCGCGATTGTTTCAATCTCGACCGCCACTCCCCTGGGGAGGGCGGCGACCTCCACTGCTGAGCGGGCGGGGGGTTCCGACTCGAAGAATCCCCCGTAGACCTCGTTGACGGCGGCGAAGTCCCCCATGTCGGCCAGGAAGATCGTGGCCTTGACGATGTCCGAATAGCCAAGGCCCACATCCGACAGCAGGCCACCAATCTGTTCCATGACCTGGTTGGCCTGGTCGGCAGTGCTGCCAGCCGGATCGCCATTCGGATCAAGTGCGATCTGTCCCGAGAAGAACACGGTCCCGTTGGCCTCAACTGCCACGGAGTAGGGGCCGAGCGCGGCCGGAGCGGACGGGGTGGAGAGAATCTGTTTAGTCATCCGAGCAGGGTAACCGCGCATGGTACGAGGCTGGTCAAGCGCCGGTCGGTCCGACCAACCGTCGGTGAGGAATCGGAACTAGGAGAAGCTGCTACCGCAGCCGCAGGTGCGGGAGACGTTCGGGTTGTTGATGGCGAACCCCGCCCCCTGGAGTCCGTCCTGGTAATCGACCTCGGCACCTTCGAGGTGGGGTGCGCTGGCCGAATCCACTATCACCCGGACACCGTCGAACTCGGCCACCTGGTCGGCTGCGTCGACATCACCATCGAAGAACATCTCATAGGAGAATCCCGAGCATCCACCCGGTTTGACGGCAACGCGCAGAGCGAGTGACGTGTCGCCCTCCTGCTGTAGCAGAGTCTTCACCTTGGCGGCGGCGGGTGGGGTGAGTGTGAGCATGTTTCAGGTCTCCTGTCCGGATTGCTGCAACAGTATACGGCACGACGGAAAACATCTGTATAGATAGTCGTCTCGGCCTCGATACGCTGAAGTCCGATCATGACCACCACAACCGACATCGAGCAAGCACTGCGCGGGGTCGTCGACCCCGAACTTGGCGGCGACGTTGTCGAACTCGGAATGATCAAGGACATTCAGCTCTCCGGCAGAACTGCCACGGTGACGGTGGCGCTGACAATTGCCGGCTGCCCGATGCGAAACCAGATCGACGCCGATGTCAAGCGCAAGGTGGGTGCTCTGGTGGGAATCGACAAGGTCGATGTCACCATGGGCGAAATGACCCAGGAGGAGCGCTCCGAGGTCATGTCGAAAGCCCGCTTCAAAGCCCGCGAGGAGGCTGAGCCGACCATGATCGACCCGGTGACCCGGGTCATCGCCGTCAGCAGTGGCAAGGGCGGCGTCGGAAAGTCCTCGGTCAGCGTCAACCTGGCGCTGGCCCTGGCCGACCGGGGTTTCGTCGTCGGCCTTCTCGACGCCGACATCTGGGGGTTCTCGATTCCTCGCATGCTGGGGGTGGGAGCCGAGCGGCTCGAGGCCGGAGAGGACGGAAAGATCGTCCCATTGAAAGCGCAAGGTTTGAAGCTGGTTTCCACCGGCCTGCTGGTCGACGACGAGGACAAGGCCCTCCTGTGGCGGGGCCTGATGCTGTCCAAGGCACTGCAGCAGTTTCTCACCGACGTCGCCTGGGGTCAGGTCGACTACCTGGTGGTGGACATGCCCCCCGGCACGGGCGACATTCAGATGGCTCTCTCCCGGTTGCTTCCACAGGCCGAGATGGTGGTGGTCACCACGCCCCAGAAGACGGCTCAAAAGGTTGCCGCCCGGGTGGCCGACATGGCCCGGCGCAGTTTCATGCCGGTGATCGGCGTGATCGAGAACATGGCCGGTTTCACGACGCCGGCCGGCGAGCACTTCAAGCTGTTCGGCGAGGGGGGAGGCCAGGAGCTGGCCGACGAGCTGGGTGTGCCCCTGATCGCGTCGATCCCGCTTGACCCGTTCGTAGTGGAAGGCGGCGACGGCGGCGAGCCAATCATTCGTGCCAACCCGTCCTCACCGGCTGCAGTGGCGGTAGGCGGCGGTGCCGCTCGTCTCGTCGAGTTGTTGCCACCGGTGGAGGACGAGACCTGTACGGCCCGCATCGACCGGCTCCTCGAGGGCTTGCAGGCGCCGGGGTAGCTGCGCGGATCTCATGATGGCAGCACTCGCCAATGGCGGGGGCAGCCACAAAGGGTGGGGACTAACCTCACGGTGGGCAACAAGGAGAGGACGTCATCGCGAAGCTGATCGGGTCGTGCCTCGTCGCTCTCTTGGCTCTGATCCCGGCCGCGGCCGGGGCGGCCGAAACCCCCGACGAGCTCGGATTTGTCGATCCAACCACCGGCCTGTGGAACCTGGGGGCAGACGAAAGCTTCTTCTTCGGAGTGCCGGGCGATCTTCCATTCCTGGGCGATTGGGACGGCGATGGGACCGACACCCCCGGCCTCTATCGCCCCTCAGACGGGTTCGCCTACATCATCGATCGCCGCGAGACCGGAATTGCCACCCACAGCTGGTTCATGGGGATCCCGGGCGATATCCCGATTGTCGGCGACTGGGACGGCGATGGCGCCGACACGTTCAGCATCTACCGCCCGTCCGAGGGCAAGGTGCACATCAACAACTTCAACGACACCAGGTTCGCCCAGCGCTCCTTCTACTTCGGGGTGCCAAGCGACAAGCCCTTCGCCATCGACGTCAACGGCGACGGGAAAGACGACTTCGGATTGCATCGCGAGTCGACCGGCCTGGTCTACATGACCGACGCTATGACCGGCGGCCTCCCCGACGGCGACGTGGCCACCACCGACCTCCAGTTCTTCTGGGGCATACCCGACGATGCCGTGTTCTCCGGCGATTGGACCGGGGATGGGACCGACTCCCCCGGGCTGGTCCGGCCGGTGCTGGCCCGCACCTTCCTCCGGTTTGCCAATAGCCAGGGCGGCGCCGACGAGGAATGGCCGACCGAGTTCGCCGACTGGAAGCCGGTCGTAGGAAGGATCCCCGGCGCCGCCAGCAGCTTCGAAGTCGAGTTGTCTGGAGCCAATGTTGTCCCCGGGCCCGGCCTGCCCGGAGCCACCGGTGCCATCACAATCAACGTCGCGTCCGGGGGTGAGGTCTGTTACACCGCCGACCTCGGTGACGTCACCAATATCACCGCCGCCCACATACACGAGGGAGCGATTGATGCGTCCGGATCGATCGCGGTCGACCTCGGCATCTCAGGAACCGCCACCTTCGGCTGTGTGGACGCCGGTACCGGCACCGCAGTTGCTCTGTTGCAGCGGCCACAGGACTTCTACGTCCAGGCTCACACCGCATCCCACCCGGGGGGAGCGCTGCGGGGGCAGCTGGCTGAGATACGAAGCTGGGACCTGGGACTGGTGGGAGCCAACGTGGTTGGCCCGGGCGATGCCGACGGATTCGTAACCCTCACCCTGGAGGTTTCGACCTCCGGGCGGGCCTGCGTCCTGTCCTACAGTGCCCAGCGGGTTGCTCCTGTTACGTCCATCGACCTGTACCAGGCAGGGGCGGGAGCGACCGGGCCGCGGCTGGCCGACCTCACTTTCGGTCCCGACCACATCGGCTGTGTGGCCATCTCCCCACTTTCGGCGGCGACCATGGTGGTCGCCTTCCCGAGTGGCCACTACGTGCAGCTGGCTACGTCCCAGTTCCCGGACGGAGCGGTGCGGTCCCAGCTGGGCTGACGGCTACGCCTCCCGGGCCAGGCCGGTGATCTCCCGCCGGAAAGGCGCACTGTCCGGGTCGATCGTGGTATCCATTTCCCGGGCCAAGCGGTGGCCGTCCCACACCGCCGCCGCGATGGTCCCGGGGGCCCAGGCATCTCCGATCGCCCGCACCGAGTTGAGCCCGGCTCGCTCCCACTGGTCCCGTCGAGCCTCCAGATCAATCACCAGGTCCTCGTTGGGCAGCCGGCCGGTAACCGTGACAACCGAATCGGCACCGATGGCCGCTTCCCGGCCCGTGAAGGCATTGCCGATAGTGACTCCGTCCGCCGACACCTCGAGCACGGCAGAAGAAAGGACGACTTCTACTCCGATCTCGAGGAGTCGTTTCTGGATCCGACCCTGCTCGAGTGTGTTGACCGTCCACTGGGAGACCCCGGGAGCGGGAGTGACCAGGGCAACCGAGAACCCCTCTCCGTCCAGCAGCTCGGCCAGGACCCCGCCCATGTAGTAGTGGTCGTCGTCGTACAAGACCACCCGGCGGGCGCGGGGACGACGACCGGCCATGAGATCGTCGGGAGTCAGCACCTCCATCTCGTCGTCGATCGGCATCTTCCGGGTGTGCCACCTTCCCACCCCATCGCCTCGCCAGGTGGAACCGGTCGCCACTGCGATATGGGCGAAGTCGTAAGTCAACGCCTCATCGGCGGACATCTCACTCTCGAAGTAGTAATCGACGTTGGGCAGCCGGCCGAGTTCGCCCTGCCGGTAGTCGACCACCCGTTGCCAGGCCGCCAGGCCCGGTAGCCGGGCCTCCTTGGCGACCCGACCTCCCAGTTGCCTACTGCCCTCCACCAACACAACCGGATACCCTCGTTTGCCGATAGCGGTGGCAGCCTCCAACCCGGCCGGGCCTGCTCCGACCACCAGCACCTTGTCGTCGCTCCCCTTCCTCTCGATCCGTTCTGGATGCCAACCGCGGCGCCATTCTTCGCCCATGGTGGGGTTCTGGGTACAGCGGATGGGTGAGTTGGTCCAGTCGCCGGAAACACAGATGTTGCAGCCGATGCACTCCCGGATCTCGTCAATCCGGCCCTCCTCGATCTTCTTGGGTAGGAAAGGATCGGCAATCGAGGGTCGGGCGGCGCCGATGAAGTCGAGAATTCCCTGGCGGACCATCCGCGCCATGGTGTCCGGAGAGGTGAACCGGCCCACTCCCACCACCGGCTTGGTGGTCAGTTGCTTGAGCCCGCGCACCCATTCCTCCTGATGGGCTTCGGCGCTGAACCGGGAGGTCACCGAGTCGTCGGCCCAGCTGCCCGGTACGAAATCCCACAGATCGGGTATCTCGCCCAGCGCCCCGATCACCTCTTCAATCTCGGGCCGAGTGATGCCGGCCTCGCCGATCAACTCGTCGACAGTGATCCGACAGGCGATGGCGGCCCGGCCATCGGCCTCCTCCACCGCGTCCTCCATCAACTCACGCAGCAAACGCATGCGGTTGCGGAGGTTGCCCCCGTACTCATCGGTGCGCTGGTTGTAGCGGGGCGAGAGAAAGTGATGGACGCCGCCGATGTTGTGCCCGGCATAGACGTAGACCAGGTCGAAGCCGGCTTGCAGCGAACGCCGGACGGCGGCCCGATGCCAGCGCCGCAGGTCGGCGATGTCGCTCAGGGTCATCCGGCGGGCCTGGACCGGGTCGTAGCTGGAGCCGGTGACAGGGAGGTGCCCAGGACCCATGGGGGTGGCCCTGGTGTAGTAGTTAGGGCTGTGCATACCGTTGTGGGCCAGTTCGATTCCGGCCAGCCCACCGTGATCATGAATTCGTTGCGCAGTCCGGGCCAGGGCGGGTATATCGGCGTCCGACCACAACCTGCCTTCGATACTGGGCGTGAAGTCGGTGGTGTGGTGGATCTCGACTTCCTCTGTGCACACCACAGCCCACCCGCCCTCGGCTTTGACGCCTCGCATCTCGGCGACCGCGCTCGGATCTCGATATCCCATTCCGTTGCAGTGGGGAACCTGAAAGAAGCGGTTGCGGGCCGTCACCGGGCCGATCTGGACCGGCTCAAACAGAATGTCGTACCGGGGGTCGCGCATGGGCGCACGCTACCAGCGCCACCTCGCGCCCGACTCAGCGGCAGATGGCGTCCACCGTCGGGTAGGGATTGACGGGATCACCTCCGCCGGGGTGAATCTGGAAGTGCAAGTGGGGCCATTCCTCGGGAGCGTTCCCGGTGCTCCCGACTGTTCCCAAAGAACCACCGATCTCGATGGTCTGGCCCTGGGCCAGACCATCGGCCCGGGTGTCGAGGTGGGCGTAGTAATACTCGGTCCCGCTGTTACCCCGCAGCCACACCGTGATCCCGCCCAGACCGCCGTCGGACAAGCGGCCAACCGTTCCGGATTCAATGGCGACAAGGGGGGTGCCCCTGTCGGCCATCATGTCGACGCCCTTGTGAGTGCGGCCGCCCGAGCGGGGTGCTCCCCAGGAGTCGCGGAAGTGATGGGGCCCTTGCACCGGGCACACCAGACCACCGACCGGGATGGGAGGCGTCGTGGTCGTGGTGGTGGCGGGCGTGGTGCTGGTCGTGGTGGTGGGGCCGGGGGTTGTCGTTGTGGTTGTAGTCGCCACAGTGCTGGTAGTGGTGGTTGCCGTTGGAGTGGCGGTGGTAGTCGTAGTGGGGGGGCGAGTGGTAGTGGTGGTTGTGGTGGGAGGTGGCTCGGTGGTGGTGGTAGTCGTCGCGTTGTACTGCAGCTCCAACTCATAGGCGACGGCGAGGGTCGTGTAGTCGGCATCGAGGCCGGCCACCTGCTCCTCCCATGCGGCCATACGGGCAGTCGCTTCTGCCTCGGCTTCAGTGAACGTGACGATCTCGGTGGCCAGGAAGTCGAGGCTCTGCCGGATGACGGCGATCTCCTCCGCGCGGACCGCTTGGGCCTCCTGGTCAGACGCCAGCATCGCCTCCAGATAGTGGCGGCCGATGGCTCGTTCGGACCACGACCCACCGGCCGGCCCAACGAACAGGGCCAGCGAGTGCTGCCCGGCTCTGGTGACCTGCCCGTTGTAGGCGCCGACTGACGCTTCAGCGTCCGCGGCCAACGCGTCGTACTCGAACTGAACCAACCCGATTGTGTCCCGGGCAATCCGCTGGTCCCAAGTAGCCGTCTCCAGCGCACCCAGGGCCTCCTGTAACTCAAGGCGAACATCACGCAGGTCGTCTTCGGTGATGGCGGGAGCCGGGCCGGCGCTGGCAACGAGCATCGTCAGAGTGAACACGGCTGTCAGGATCCGTCTCATCGAAGGCTCCACCCTGCTTCGGTGCTTCCGACGAGCCCGTCGTCTACCAGCTTGCGAAGGTGGGCGACGGCGGACTGGGTAGCCAGCGCCAGCAGGGCCGGGTCCAGACCCGGGTACACGGCCTCAATCACATTGTCGAGGGTGTGGGCCCCGCCATCGAGAGCAGAGAGCACCTGCTCCTCGCGCTGTCGACGATGGGCGATGTAGCCGGCGATGGTATCCGGGCCATCTTCAATGACCTCACCGTGTCCGGGAAACAGGCGGGTGGGAGCCAGGTCGGCGAGCCGCTGGAGGGTGGCCATATAGGCCGACATGTCCTCCACCACGACTGTGGTGCCGGCCTTGATGGTGTCGCCGGTGAACACTCCGTCGCTGACGGAGAAGCACAGCGAATCTGGGGTGTGGCCGGGTGTGTTGAGCACCTCGATCACCTCTGTTCCCACGCGGACAACATCACCATCGGCAACCTGGGCAATTGCTTGAAATCCGCCGTAGCTGCCGTAACCGAGGGAGGGCACTCCGTACTCGGTTGCCAGAGGGTTAGCCGCCGGTGAGTGGTCGAGGTGGTGGTGGGTTACCAGGACTGCCACCAGAGTTAGATCTTCGATCGCCGCCCGAATGGCGGCGAGATGGGCGTCGACCATCGGCCCGGGGTCTATTACGACGGCCTCACGGCCCGAACTGATCAGGTAGCTGTTGGTTCCGGTACCGGTGAAGGGGCCGGGGTTAGGAGCGAGAACTCGAGTGATATTCATAGGCCATTATTCCGCCCCCTCAAGCGCCGGGAGGGTTATGGGCGTTTCATCAGTTCGGCCCGGCGCCGGCCGTGCAGGGAGCTGATCACGGCCAGTTCATCTGCCTGCCCGAGCGACGAAGCCCTGATCGATCGCTCGCGCAGGGTTCCGTCGGCCACCAGTTCGCGACGCAAGGTCCCCGGCAAGCAGCCATCCGAGACCGGTGGCGTCACCCACGCCCCTCCGAACCTCGCCGCCAGATTGGCCCTGGTGGTCTCGGTCGCCAATCCGGAGCGGTTCACCAGCACAACGTCGTCGGCACCGGGATGGCGGCCGGCCGCGTCTTCGTAGGTCCTGCGGTCGGTGGTCTTGTGGAAGAGCAGGACGTCGCGGTCGTCGACGGGTTCTGTGTCGACAGCCAACCGGACCGGCTCACCCTCCTCGACCAGTGGGACGGCTTCAACTTGCACAGAGCCACTTCGATCCACCAGCAACCGCACCCGCTGATCAACCTCGCCGGTCAGTCCCTCCAACCGGGCCGCGATAGCGGCGGCTGGAAAGGGAAACCCGAAGTACTCGGCCGATGCTCGGAGACGTCCGACGTGATCGCGGCGCCGTGCGATCCCATCGCCCGGACTCCAGCGCATCGTCTCCAGCAACGAAAACTGCGGCGACTCGTGAGTCAGGACGGCGGCTTTGAGCAGCGCCTCGGCGTGTTCGGAGGCCGTTTTCGAGTCCCACGTGATCCCGCCACCGGTGCCGTAGACGGCTTTTCCGATTACCGGGTCTACCACCAACGTCCGAATGGCCACATTGAACTGGGCACGGGGCCTGTCCGACCCGGGAGGGGCCAGCAGCCCGATTGCCCCGCAATAGACGCCGCGAGGCGATGTCTCCAGCTCGCTAATGATCTGCATGGTCCTGGCCTTCGGAGCACCGGTCACCGAACCAGACGGAAACAGCGCGGCTATCACGTCAGTGAGACCCGCCTCTGCCCGCGGCTGGGCGCGAATGGTCGAAGTCATCTGCCAGAGCGTCTCGTACCGCTCGATTGCGAAGAGCTCCAGAACCTCCACCGACCCGAACCGGGCGATCCGGCCCAGATCGTTCCGAAGCAGGTCGACAATCATCAAGTTCTCGGCCCGATCCTTCTCCGAGGCCGCCAGCCGGATCCTTTGCTCCTCGTCCTCGCTTGGCCATCGGCCGCGGGCGATGGTCCCCTTCATGGGCCGGGTGGTGATCCCCTCCTCGTCCCAGCGGAAGAAGAGCTCAGGGCTGGCCGACAAGATCTGCTCATCGCCCAGGTCGAGAAAGGCGCCATAGCCGCCCGCCTGCGCGGTCAGGAGGTCACGATAAGCAGTGACCGGGTCACCGGCGAAGCGGCCGCCCAGGCGCATCGTGTAGTTGACCTGGTAGGTGTCGCCGGCGCCGATGTGCTGATGGATGGTGTCGAGAGCAGATCGGTACTGGTCGGCGTCGACATCGGGCTCCCAATCCGACAGCAGGTGCGCGGCCCGGGGCGGCCACGGTGGCTCGATGATGGGCGCTTCGAAGACTGCGAACCAGGCCACCGGCAGCTCGGGAAGAGGAGGGTGGGTCTCCAACACCGGATCGAGGCCCCGGGCGGCTTCGTAGGCTAGAAACCCTGCCACCCAGTAACCATGAGCAGCCCGTTCCTCGGCGGACGCCAGGATTCTCGGTACCGCGGCAGGCGAATCGGTCCTCAGGATCTCAACCGGATCGACGAATCCGAGGCTGCTTTCGTTGCCCGGGCGAAGGTCATCGAAGCGGATCTGCATACTCCCGGCAGCGTAGCCTCGGCGGTATCGCCCGGGCTTGCCGTAATCTGGCCGCCATGGAATTGCGGGACCTTCCCTCGGTAACCGACCTGATGGCAGAACTGGAGCCCTACGGCTGGGCCAGGTCCGTCACATCTGAGATCGCCCGTCATGCACTCGAGGAGGCGCGCCGGGAGGTGAAGGCCGGCGGTCAGCCCGATCCAGTCGACACTGCCCGACGCCAGATCGAAAGCCTGGCCAGGATGCGGCCTCGGTCGGTTATCAACGCGGCAGGCGTCTTGCTCAACACCAACCTGGGCCGGGCCGCGCTCCATCCTGCGGCGGCCGCCGCGGCATCCACCGCCCTGGAGTCGTACGGAAACGTCGAGTTCGACCTCAATCGGGGACAGCGGGGCGGTCGCGGTTCGTATGTCAACCGGCTGGTCGCTTCTCTCACCGGGGCAGAAGCGGCCCTGGTAGTCAACAACAACGCCGGGGCACTCTTCTTGTCCCTGGCCGCCCTGGGGGCCGGTCGCCAGGTTGTCATCTCGCGCGGAGAGCTGATCGAGATAGGCGGTTCGTTTCGCCTGCCGGAGCTGATGGCGGCGGCCGGGGTGTGGCTGGTGGAGGTTGGCACCACCAACCGCACGCGGGCGTCCGACTACCGAGATGCCATCCGGCCCGAGACGGCCATGGTCCTGAAAGTCCACCCTTCCAACTACCGCACCGTGGGCTTCACTGAGGAGGCTGACACCGGAGAACTGGTCGAGTTAGCCCATCGGCACCATCTGCCACTGGTGGCCGACATCGGGAGTGGCTTGCTCGACAGCGAAGTGCCGTGGATCTCCGGTCCGCCGCCCGCCTGGCTGCAAGACGAGCCGGCCGCTCGCCAGACCCTGGTGGCCGGGGCCGACCTGGTGTTGTTCTCGGGAGACAAGCTGTTGGGCGGGCCGCAGGCGGGGATCATCGCCGGCAAACGCCGGTTCGTTGACCGTCTGCGCCGGCACCCCGTTGCCCGCGCCATGCGTTGTGATGGGTCCACTCTGGCCGCCCTCGCAGCCACTTTGGAGATGTATGCCGACGACCGCGGGTATGAGATTCCCTTCTGGGCGATGGCGGCCATCGAGGAGTCCGAACTGGAGAGCAGATCGAAGGAGTGTCTGGCCGCCTCGGGCCTCGACGGTGAGGTTGTGCCAGGCGCGTCGGTGGTCGGGGCCGGATCGGTACCGGGACAATCCATTCCCAGCCCGGTGTTGCGGTTCTCCAATGTGGACACCGACGCGGCCTGGATGAAGCTTCTGGCGGCCGAACCGGCCGTCGTCGCCAGACGACTGGAGGGCGACCTGATCGTCGACCTGCGGGCGGTAGATCCCTCCGATGATGCGACAGTTGCCGCCGCCCTGGCGAGCGCATGCCGATCGTAGGGACTGCCGGACACGTCGACCACGGCAAATCCACGCTGATTCGCGCACTGACCGGGCGGGACCCCGATCGACTGGCCGAAGAGAAGGAGCGCGGCCTCACCATCGATCTCGGCTTTGCGTGGACCACCCTGCCGTCGGGCACCTCAATCGGCTTCGTAGACGTCCCCGGTCACGAACGCTTCATCAAGAACATGCTGGCCGGGATCGACGCTGTCAACGTCGGTCTGCTCGTGGTGGCGGCCGACGAAGGGTGGATGCCGCAGTCCGAGGAGCACCTCGCGGTTCTCGACCTGCTGGACATCCCGCGACTGGTCATCGCTCTCACGCGTACCGGGCTGGCCGACGAGGAGACGAGGGAGCTGGCGACCGCCGAGATCGAGGAACATGTCTCAGGAACCGTGGCGGAGGGTGCCCCCATCGTGCCGGTTGATTCGATCACGGGCGAGGGCCTGGAGCACCTGGTGGCCGAATTGGAGAGCGCCCTCGCCACTGTGGCGGTTCCCGACATTGGCCGACCCCGCCTGTGGGTGGACAGGTCGTTCAGTATTCGTGGGGCCGGCACCGTCGTCACCGGCACGCTTCTCGACGGATCCCTGACGCTGGGAGACGACGTGGAGATCCTGCCGGCCGGAGAGATGAGCCGGATTCGTGGGATCCAGAGCCATGAACAGACCCGAGAGACCGCCGAACCCGGCACCCGCACGGCTCTCAATCTGACTGGGATCGACACCTCAGCGGCCGCCCGGGGCGCCATGGTCGGGCGGGCCGGAGACTGGGCAACCACCACCCGGTTCCTGGGGTCCTTGCGGTCTGTTCGCAACTTGCCGGACCCGGTCAGAGACCGCGGTGCATACCACTTGCATGTTGGAAGCGGATCCTGGCCGGCTCGAATTCGTCTTCTGGACGGTCCGGAACTGGCCGGCCATGGGCATGCCGTGATAACGACATCCGAGCCGATCCCATTGACCATTGGCGATCGGTTCATTATGCGGGAAGTGGGACGACGCGCCGTGGTGGCCGGCGGCCGGGTGACCGAGCCCGCTCCCCCTGCTCGTATCCGCTCGATTGACGTCGCTCAGCTCGACGAACTGCTCGACCAGCCACCGGACGCTCAAGCAGCCGGTCTGCTGGCCGGCCGCGGCGTGGTCCGGGCAGAGATACTGGCCGCTCACAGCCGCGGGGGCAGGGCTTCCGAAGCCGTTTCGGCCGGCGGCTTTGTAGTGGATCCCGGGGAAGGGGATCGGCTGATCGGAAAGGCCGTCTCCACCGTCGAGAGTTACCAGGCAGAGAATCCGCTCCGTCCCGGCATGCCAAAGGCAAGCCTGGCCAGCCGGATCGGCATCGATCTGGAACTCCTCACCGTGCTGGTTGATCGGACCGGAGCGTTGGAAGAGAAGGGCAGCGACATCGCAACCACGGGGTTCGCCGTCAACCTGACGCCCGCCCAGGAAGCAGCCTGGCAGGTGGCTCGCCAGCGCCTTGAAGCCGGGCTGGCCGTTCCCGGCGTCGGCGAACTCGGGATGTCGACTGAACTGGTCTATGCCCTGATTAGAGCGGGCGGACTGGTGAAGGTGACCGGCGACCTCGCCTATTTGCCCGACCAGATTGAGGCAATCGTTACCAGACTAAAAGAGCTGGGGGATGGCTTCACCGTCGCCGAATTCCGCGATCATTACGGCCTTACTCGCAAGTATGCGGTCCCGCTTCTGGAATGGCTGGACCGGGAAGGCTATACCGCCCGACGAGGAGACGTGAGAACGCTTAGAGAGAAGTGATTCCCTGAGCGATCAACTGCCGCCGCTCCACTTCGGTGTATCCACCCCAGATGCCGTACGGCTCTCGGATCTCCATGGCGTACTCGGTGCACTCACGCCGCACCGGACAGACCGTGCAAATCGCCCGGGCTTTGTTTTCACGGCGCTCGCGCTCGTCCTTCCGCTCGATGGTGGTCGGCGGGAAGAACAGATGGGCCTGATTGCCCCGGCATAACCCGCGCACCTGCCAATCTCTGCTTGGTGCCACAGTCACCAGCGGTCTCCTCCTGTGTTAGCTGCGCTCGAAACTACTAGGCAGTTCGCGAATTCGCCAGGAAAATTATGGGGCGCACTCAGCCGACAGCGAGACGGCCGTTCTCACCGCGCTATTGCCTATTGCTTAATGCCACAAGGCCACCAAGCCGCGTGCACAAACAACGAAACGTCGAACCAGAGACTTGGAACCCGGGACTACTCAGGATCCACTTCCAGGACGAAGCCTTCAACCGCGGCCACTGTGATCGGATCTCCCGACTCAATCCCGGAAGCCCTTCTCGAGTTGGCCCTCCAGCGAGCGCCCTCCACGACAACCACCCCGTCGGGGGCGACGGCCGTTTCGGCAGTTCCGGTCTTGCCTATCAGGTGCTGGCGGCCGATGGTGGGAGTCGAGAAACGAGCCCTGACCACGGTCGTCATGGCAAACAGGAAGAACAGGACAATCGATAGGACAATCAGCACCGCGCTCCACCAGGCCATCGACAGTTGGGGCGGTTCGTGCACGAAGAAGCGAGCCCCCACCAGCATGGCAACGGTGCCGAGGATCGAGGCCAGCCGCAACTGAATCCTCTGAAAGTCGAGCAGGTAGAGACCCAGGCCGAAGACTCCCAGGCCGGCCGCCCACCAGTTAACCGGGAGCACGGCAAGTCCGTAACCGCCTAGCCCCAGCGTGAGCACTGACACAGCCGCCGCTACTCCCACCCCGGCCGCATAGAACTCGAAGGCGGCCACCGATAGGCCGACCAGAAGGAACAGGTACGCAATGGCGGGAGAAAGCGACAGCCGCAGGGCTCGATCAATGAACCCAGGCTCGTGAAAGCGGGTACCGATGGGCCGGCGCCGGGCTACACCATCATCGTCGAACTCCCGCGTGATGGTCAGCGTTTCCTCCTCGCCGCCAACGGTCACCGTTCGACCGTCGAGGGCCTGGATCACACTGGAGAGCGCCGGATGGACCTCGTCGACCAGGCCTTCGATCGGACCATCCACGGTGGTGCGGTCATCATTCAACTCCGGTGCGAACGACGAGTCGGGAGGTGACGACTCATCCAGTCCGAAGTCGACAGGGAGCGCCGCACCCAGCTTGGCGCCGGGAGCGGCCATCCGGATCGGAGCCGCCTCCAGTACCCATAGCCCCCCGCCGTAGGCGACCGCGGTCTCAGGGCCGACCCAGACTGCCAGCGGGGCGGGAGGATCACCTACCAGGTCGAGAAGCTCAAGAAGGTCGCCGCTGACGGCGGCGGGCGAGTCGACCTGAATGATGATCAGCTCCGAGGAAGCGGCAGCCCGATTGATGGTGTCGACGGCGAAGTCGACGGCTCGCGAATCCAGGGGACCGCTCAACTTGATCACATCCAGCGATCCCTCACCCTGGCCGGCAGCCGGGATTGAGCTGAGAGCGAAGGCGGCAACCATCAATAGGAGCAACAGTCGGCGGAGCATCGGCTTGATGTTAAGGCGGCCATCGGGCCCGGGGACCGCGAGAGAGGGAGCGTGGGGCGGACTACTCTCCTGCTATGCCGACCATCCTCGTCGTCGCCGACGCCCCGTGGGTCAGGAACGATGTCCACGCCGCTCTTAGCCTTCCCGGCTATGAGTTACGCGACCACGAGGATCCACGCAGCCTTACAACCGCCGTCGCCGAATTGGAGCCCGACGCCGTACTGATCGACCTGCAGGTGGCCTCAATGGGCGGCATGGCCATGGCCCGCGCGCTCAAGGAAGCCTCTCTGACTCCCGGTTTCCCCGAGGTTCCGGTCGTCCTGCTCCTTGATCGAAGCGCCGACGCCTTCCTTGCCAAGCGGGCGGCCGCCGACGCCTGGCTGGAGAAGCCGTTCGACACCGAGGAGCTGAGATCTACGGTGTCCGGTGTGCTGAATCGGGAGCCGGTAACAGGGCCGTGAGCGGCATCAACATGCTCTACCTGGGCATCCTCGGCGTCTGCATCATTGCCTCTGGGTTCTTCTCGGGCTCCGAGACCGCCATCATCGGCATTCAGCGCGAGCGGGTCCACCAACTTGCGCAGCGAGATCGGCGCGGCCGCAAGCTGGAGGCACTGTTGGAGGATCCAGACCGCACTCTCAGCACTCTGCTGATCGCCAACAACTTCGTCAACATCCTGGCCGCCTCGGTGGCCACCGTCCTCTTCATCGATCTGGCCGGCCAATCCTGGGGGCCGTGGATCGTGACGTTCCTGTTGACCGGGATCATCCTCATCTTCGGCGAGATTGGGCCTAAGACCCTGGCCCACCGCCATCCCGAAGGCTTCTCTCTCTTCGTGGCCGGAACCATCTCCTCAATGTCCAAGATCTTGCAGCCCATCAGCACTGCCTTCACTCTCATCACCCGCGGGATCTTCCGCCTGTTTCGAGTCAACCTGGGCGACGGGCTGACACCGGTAACTGAGGATGACATCCGGGCTCTGGCAGCCCTCAGCGAACGCTCCGGTGAAATCGAGGCCACCGAGCGCGAGATCATCGACGCCCTGTTCTCGCTGGCCGACCAGGCGATCAGGGAAGTAATGACGCCCAGGGTCGACATGGTTTCCATCACCGCCCCCATCGATCGAAGAGCGGTGCAGGAGATGGTCGCAACCACCGGCCACAGCCGGTTCCCGGTAGTTGCCGACAGTCATGACGAGCTGTTGGGGATTCTGGCGGTGAAGGACGTATTGCGCCTGGCCCCCGAGGCCACCTCCGCAGACATCGCCAAGCTCCTGCGTCCCCCCACCTACATCCCCGAATCGCGCTCGGTCCTGGCGGTCTTGCAGGAGATGCGCCGCAGTCGATTCGGGTTCGGCATCGTCGTCGACGAGCACGGAGGCGTTGAAGGGGTTGTCACCACCAAGGACGTCATCTCCGAGCTGGTGGGGTCGCTTCAGGATGAGTACGACCCGACTGTGCCGTCGATCGTTCCTGCCGGCGCCGGACGATGGACTGTGGACGGGCGCATGGACGTTGACGAGCTGGAGAGCGAGATCGACAACGAGCTACCCCGCGGCGATTACTCGACCGTCGCTGGCCTATTCATGGACCTCTCGGGCCGCATCCCCGACGAAGGCGACCGGGTGGAAGTGAACGGGGTCGGGCTGACCGTGGTCACGATGGACCGAAGGCGGATCGCCCGCCTCAACATCGAAGTCTGAGTACGGGCCGACCGGGCTGGCCTCTGCAGACGGGCTCGAAGGAAATGAAGAGGGCTCCGGTGACTTCAGCCACCGGAGCCCTCTTGAGGTCGGGACGGCCGGATTCGAACCGGCGACCTCAGCGTCCCGAACGCTGCGCGCTACCAAGCTGCGCCACGTCCCGTAAGCAGGGCAGTGTAATGGTGCTCGCCAGGCTTCGGACCCGCTAGTTGTACCGGGTCGGGATGGCTCGAACGGTTCCTTCCCAGCTGAGAGCTCGCTCGATCGGGATCGGCGACCGTACCTCGGTCTCCTCACTCAGGCCGCCGTCCACCACCTTCAATACCACCGGGTGGACCACGTCGCTTGGGGCGGCGTCCCCGGTCCGCTCTGTCAGGCGGCCCAGCCGGCCGAACATCCGCCGGTTGCGCCACGGATCGGTGACCAGTTCTTCCAACAGCGGCCCCGATCCGGGATACAGCAGCGCCAAACAACGAGCGGCTCCTCGAACGGCGGCAGCTTGCCAGCGGCGGGCATCCACGCTGCTGAGGGAACGGGCCAGGGAGTCGGGATGCATCTCCACCAAATGAGAGCGACGTCCCGGGTCCCCGTAGGCGTGAGTGCCCAACTCCTCTGCGCCGGCGTTGGTTTGACCGATGACGAGGATGGTGTCCCGACGGGCGTCCAGCGACGTGTCGGTTCCCCACCCCACGACGATCACGTCCGCCAGAGCGAGTCCGGTCTCCGCCAGAGAGAGACGCTGCGCTTCCAGGTACGGATCGCAAGCCCCCGGGACTACGCCTACCGCACTCGCCGTCACCGACGGCACCGCGTCCCCGAATCGGTCCTGGACCAGGGTCCACGGCCTGCCGGTTCCATCCTTGGCGATGACCCAGAGCACCATCTCCACCGTCTGCCCCTCGCAATAGCGAGTGGACAGACGCGAAGCGATTTCGCGGGGGCTCCGATCAAGCACCTCACTTACCGACCGGAATGCGAACTGTTCACCGCCAAACGCCCATCCCTCAGACGTTGCCACCGATTCGGTTGCCGCCTCCCGGCGGCCGTCAAAGACGGCGAAGCCGATCCCGCCGGTCGCCAGCAACGCCACCACCCAATTCCACATCCAGAGGAACCCGAACCCCCCAACGGCCGCCGCTGCCAACAGCACCGGACCGATACGGACGCGCCTCACTCCCCACAGCCTGACCCCGGTCAATAAATCGTCCCTCAGCACACGGTGCTCCTTTCGCCGGCCCCCCGTCCTAGCCAAAGGCCACACTCCGTGGTCTCCTTTAGAACAGAATAACACTACGGGTGGTATTCAGCACACACAAAGTGACTAGACACCGGGAACGCCTTCGGCGTTCCTTCGGAGTTGCTTTGCAACTCCGGGGAACTACCGGGCCCCCACCCCACCAAGACCAGAGCGAGAACACGGGACCGCCCTCTCAAGCCACCCCTCAGCAACCCGAAACGGTCGCCGCCCGAAAACACGGGACCGCCCTCTCAACCCACCCCTCAGCAACCCGAAACGGTCGCCGCCCGAAAACACGGGACCGCCCTCTCAACCCACCCCTCAGCAACCCGAAAGGGTTGCCGCCCTCCCGTT
>Ga0255048_10000164_pt1 | contig 47090 bp, 43 predicted proteins | sample JV7_2_2_MG_FD_183619 | JGI IMG/M metagenome (GOLD analysis project Ga0255048, IMG submission 183619) | Seawater microbial communities from Jervis Inlet, British Columbia, Canada - JV7_2_2 | ecosystem: Environmental > Aquatic > Marine > Inlet | place: Canada: British Columbia | collected 2016-10-06 | reverse complement strand
ACTGTTATATTAATAATACTAAACACTCTAAACACTCTAAACACTCTAAACACTCTAAACACTCTAAACATACTAAACATACTAAACATACTAAACACTCTAAACATACTAATACTTAGGAAATTTAATGAGTTCCTGGAAGCGTAAAAAAAATTATAATGGTAAAAATAAAAATTATAGTATTAGTAATAAATTAAAAAAAGAAAGAAGATCTAATGAAGAATTTGAAATCATGCTCGGCAATTTAACGTTAGAAGAAACAATTGCTTTAAAATTAGAGCTATCAACAAGATCAATTTCAAATCGTATGTACGGAATTCCAATATGGAATTCTTTAAATAATATTGTCCAAGACGCGATATTTAAATATGCCTTTTCTGCAACTAGAACACAGGCAGAGGCAATGCGTTTCCTTGGTCTAAAAGAACAGTCTTTTCATATATTGAGAAAAAAATACGGGATAGATGATTATTTCATTGAGAAAGAGGAAGAAGATATCTTGCCAGGAAGTTAATAGTTATAAAAAAATAGGTTTATTGTCTCTAACGAACCTTGGGGAATAAAGGAGGATTTTTTTAATAATGTATGATTTTTTACCTATTTTCCCCGAATTATGGAGGGGCTAGGATGCCAGCTATCCGAGTTAACTGGCACTTCCTGTATCTTTTTTAATAAAATGCTGCACAACGACATGAAAGAAATATTAGACATAAAAGAAATAATTGACTTAGCATATTCAGAATTTCAACCTCTGGTATCATTAGACGCTGATATAAAAATAAAATGTAGTTCAGATAGTGGCGGAAAAATATTAGATATAAGTGTCACTAAGCGCTCCTACGCAAAGATATTGAGAAAAGAGATTCCCCACACATATAATGGAATAAGAACGGTGGTTATTTATAATATATTGGAATAATTGAAAAAAGTGAAAAGACTGATAATATCAGATACCCATATAGGATCAAAATTTTATAAAGAAAGTGAACTTTTAGAATTTATAAAGACCACCGACTATGATCAACTGATATTAAATGGGGATATAATTGAATTCCTTAAGATTCCAGTTTTCACCGAAAAGGCTTTGGATATAGCAAAGAGTATAGATTACGGGAAAGAAATAATTTATATTGTTGGAAATCACGATAGGGCCATTTCTAAATTTATAGGAAAAAGATTATTTGGAATTGAATTTATGGAAACCTATGAATTCTATGAAAGCGGCCGCTATTTCAGGATTGAGCACGGGGATAAATATGAAAAAGGCATTGTCCATTATAGGGCATTGATGAAAATAATATCAGTATTTCAGGATATTTTAGAAAGGTTCACTGGCTGGGACGCCACAGCTTGGTTTAATAATTTAAAAATTAATAGACGAAAAGTTAAAAGGTTGTGGGAAATAATGAATTTAAATAATGATGTAGATGTATTAATAGTCGGACATACTCATGTCCCGGAAGTTTTAATATGGATAGATGAGAACGAAGATATTAAAACTTACGTTAATACTGGAGACTGGGTGTCTCACGCAACATATGTGGAAATAAATGATGGGGTCGTAAGACTAAGAAATTTTTTAAAAAAATAAAAAATATCATATAATTATATTGATGATGGGGGAAAGTGTGTTGATTGAGTTAATTTTATTTATTGTTGGATTTCTTTTTACATCTTTGATATTTTATTTAAATCACAGATTCGTTGGCCATGGACCCCTTGGTAAGTGGCCGCTCCTACACCACATCAAAAGACTTCATATGACTCACCACAGGAATGATTATAATGAAAAAAGAAATAATCACCTATTATTGCCAATGTGGGCAAAACTATTATTTGGACTCGCATTCTTGCTGATATCTTTAGTCTCGATTTCTTTCGCGATCGGATACATCTCTTACGCATTCTATTATGAGTGGTTACACCACAGGATGCACAATGACAACCAGGATAATCCTTGCTCTTATCATCATTATATACATCACAGAAAATCTGCAAGGCATAATTTTTCAGGTACAATGCCAGTCATTGATAAAATTTTTGGAACTTATTATAAAAAAGACTTGACAACGGATTGAGGTCGTGATATATTAATAATATAACTCGGGCCTATAGCTCAGTTGGTCAGAGCACCCGGCTCATACCCGGATTGTCCCAGGTTCGAGTCCTGGTGGGCCCACCATTAACAGAGGAGAAAAAATGAAACGACGCGATGGTCACAAATATACTCGCGAAATGAGAAGGGAAGAGGCCGAAATGAGGCAGCTAGCTAGGGAAAACTTAACAAGCCAGCAACAGTTAGACGTGCTTGATTTCCGGCTCGGTAAAGATACTGGCGCCATAAAAGAAAGAACTAGACTTTTGAAAAAAATGGCAGAGGAAACACAAAAAACTAGGAGAAAAAAATAATGTCAAAACTTCAAAAACTTAGAAATTCAAATTTAGATCCCGATTCAACTGCTAGACTTAAATTTAAGGAAAAGGTGGATGTAAATCATTCAACTGATTATTTTGAACAAAATGCAGTTAAAGAAACAAATATTACAGCATTCTTAACAGACATGATTTTAAATCCACTACTCGGAAATAATCAGGTGTTGGCGGAGATGAGAGAAAACGGGATGTTGGAGGACTATAAGAGGGGTTCATTTGATTTTGAAAATTTCGTACAAGACGTCGTAGATGAAAATTGGCAAGATTACGAATGGGTCGAGGCCTTAACAGAGCGACATGATTATAAAAGAGGCACCACTACAGTATCAACAACTGTGGAAACAACTGTCGCCGCAATTTCAGAACTTGCAGATTTTGAATTAGCTGGGTGGACTGTTGAGGTTGATCATCCTATGGGAATCTTGGAAATTGAAGATTATTAATAATATGAGCCTCCGTAGCTCAGCTGGATAGAGCAACGGCCTTCTAAGCCGTGGGTCACAGGTTCGAATCCTGTCGGTGGCGCCCACATAAAAAAAGGAAAAGAAAATGATTAAAGATGTATATTGGGCAGCAATCCCAACGCCAGTTGATGGTACAGATTACGAAAATGCCAAACCAGAAGATAATAGTAAAATAGAGACGAAAAATAATAGAATTTATTTTTATACGGAGGTTACGAGGGGAAAAAACCTAACACTCAATATGAAATTAAAAGATATAGCTAACGATGCTCTCGCTCGCGGTACTGTCCTTAATACTGATCCTGGAAAAATTTATCTTCATATTAATTCTTATGGGGGTTCTGTATTTGCGGGATTTTCTTCTGTTGATTATATTATAGGATCAAAAGTTCCCGTGGTCTCTGTCATCGATGGGTGTGCCGCTTCTGCTGCGACCATTATGAGTGTGGTTGCAGATCATAGACAAATTAATAAGCATGCTTATATGCTGATTCATCAATTATCATCAGGTATGTGGGGAAAATACCAAGATATGAAGGATGATATGGAAAATAGCGATAGGCTTATGAAAATGATTATAGATATCTATGAAGAGCACACAAAAATTCCAAAAAAAGAATTAAATAAAATTCTAAAGCACGATTTGTGGTGGGATGCCGAGACATGCTTAAAGTATGGGTTGGTAGATGAAATTATTTAGAAAATTAATAAAATCATATTTTGTATTTGGAGCCGGAATAGTGGTGGGTGCAATAATAGCATCTGTTGTTTCGTGGTCAGTTATGACTATTGCTTATGGAAATCCAGATCTTGAAAAAACATTGAAAATAAGGGAGTGTCTGATTGAAAAAGGATATGGCGATAATGAATAGGGGCCCCTATGACACAGTTATGATATCTGGCGGCTTTGATCCTATTCACGTCGGCCATATACGATTGATTAGAAAAGCTTCTGAGTATGGGGATGTAATAGTTGCTATGAACTCGGATGAGTGGCTATTTCGCCGAAGAGGTTTTAATTCTATCGGTTTTAAAGAAAGAAAAGAATTTTTAATTGCGATTAAGGGGGTTGTAGATGTAGTATCAGTTGACGACAAGGATGATACTGTTTGTGCAGCACTCATAGAACATCGTCCGACATATTTTGCCAACGGCGGAAATAGAAACGAAAAAAATACACCAGAAAAATTGACCTGTGAAGAATTGGGAATTGTTATGTTGTGGGATATTGGATGATTAAAAGGTTTATTTATAGGGCCACAAAGAGATCTATTTTCGTAGGGTGGTGGTCTGCAGTCGCGGCCGCAATTTTAATTTATTTTTTCTATCATGGGGTTTTTCCTGAAAATGAAACATAGTTAGTATAATGAGCTGGTTTCTCTACATCGTTGCTGATGATTTTATAGACGATAACGGGAAAACTGTATACTCCGGAGAGGCGGGCGTGGGAATGTGTTCTATGTTACCTGGAATTATGGAGGCCCCATATGGGATAATGTATGTTGTTCCAGAATCGTATATACGACAATATTTAAGAGAAAAAAATCACCCCAGCAATAGACATCCTTCAGCGAATACTATTAGAAAAGCAATAGAAGATTATTATAAGAAAGAAGACGTAATAGAAATTAAATCAGATGATGAGAATTTCTTTTTAGACTAATAAACAGAGAATTATTTTGATTGTTAAGAAGGGTACTCCCTGCTATATTTCAAAAAATAATAAAAAAGGAAAAATTCATCCAATATTGGATGAATATGGAGTATCTTTTTTTTCCCACGATCAAGAGGTTGAAATAAAAAAAACATGGAAATGCAGTGATAAAGGCCTGATAGCTGTCTTGACCGCCGCGAATTGTATTGAACATCTGGTGGCTGGTGAAAATATAAAAACAATAGTGTGGATTGAAAAAAGTTGCTTATAAAGAAATCACCTTTATGGTGATTTTCTCATTTTGGTAAACTAGTTATAATTACATGACGAATAAGATCTATATTATAGATACAAGCGTGTGTTTAACAGATTCAACTTGTATATATCGCTATGAAAATAATGATATAGTAATTCCAATGAAAGTATTGGAAGAAATAGACAATCATAAAAAAAGACAAGATGCAGTTGGCGCCAATGCTAGAAATATTATTAGGGAATTTGATAATTTAAGAGAGGCGGGGAGTCTCCAATCTGGCGTGCCTTTGGGAAAAAACAAGGGAATACTTAAGGTCGTTAGGGTGAATATGGAAGACTTTCCTTCAGATTTCGCAAAAAATGACCCGGATCATACGATTATGACTGTAGCTCTTGGTATAAAAAAGAGATCTGACAAACAAGTTATTCTCGTCTCAAGAGATATCAATATGAGGGTTATGACGGATTCTCTAGGCCTTCATTCAGAAGGTTATACAGAGGATAGAATAATAAAATTTCAGGAAGATTTATATACTGGATTTAAAACTGTTTTTGTTGGTGATGGTGAGATAGATTTTATTTATGAAAAAAATAAAATCCATGCCGCCCAAGAAGAGTTGGAAGAAAATAATTTTCAAAATAATGATTCGGTAATGTTAAAATCGTCGTCTGATATTAAAAGGGCTGCTCTTTGTCGATATAGAAACGGTACCTACTCTCGCATTAAAGATTATGATAAAAGGGGGGTGTGGGGAGTAAAGCCAAGAAATAAAGAGCAAGCATTTGCTTTAGATTTATTAATGGACCCCAAAATTTCGTTAACAACTATTGTCGGAAAGGCTGGTAGTGGAAAAACTATGTTGGCAATAGCAGCAGGCGTTGCTCAAACGATAAAGGATCCCTTTTCTAAAATAGACCCAATATATAACAAAATAATTGTGTCCCGCCCCGTGCAACCGATGGGGAAAGATATCGGATTTCTACCTGGCACATTACAGGAAAAGATGCATCCATGGCTTATGCCAATCCAGGACAATTTACAAAATATATTGGGAAATGATAAGGCTACTTTAGAAGAATATATGAGTCTTGGAATAATAGAAATAGAAGCTCTAACTTATATCCGTGGGAGATCTATCTCAAATGCATATATTATAATAGATGAGGCTCAAAATTTATCGCGTCATGAAATAAAAACTATCTTGACAAGAGTTGGCGAAAATACCAAAATTGTTCTGACGGGAGATATAGAACAAATAGATAATATTTATGTTGATGAAACTTCTAACGGATTGGTGCATGCCGTTGAAAATTTTAAAGAATATGATATTTCTGGGCACATAACTTTACAAAAAGGCGAGAGATCTCGCCTAGCCACAATAGCATCAAAAATATTATAATTTTTTCCTTGACAAACTCAATAATAAAGGTTATAATACTATAATAGAAGAGTGAGATTTATAAATGTCTAATGAAGGAAATTTAAAAAAAATTATTGTCACTGATGGCGAGCTGAAGGAATTGCTAATAAATTATGTTGGAGAAAAACTCCAGCCAGAAAATCAGGAGGTAACTATGGAAATGGTAATTGATGTTTTAGTGTCTGAATTCCCTGAGTTATTTATAACGGTTGCAGAAGAAAATTATATAAGAGGTTATGAGAGTGGGTTAAATGACTCAAGCATTTCGTATGCTACCATAAAGTATCCTTCGGATAATAAGCGTAGCGAATAATGTATAAACTTGACTATTTAAAGATATCAACATTTAATGCTCAACAACAGCAAAAAGAATTTATTATGAGTGAATCAGTGCAAGTTTATATAAAAGACAAATTGGAAAATGGAATTGATATACGAGACATTTTGGATATAATAAATACTTCAATTCCACCACATCTAACTAAGGAAATAGATTCCATATATGTTGGAATGTTTGATGAATTTAATAAAATGGAAACGAATGCGGCGTATAAAGACGGCGCTATATATGTTAGTAATAAACAAGATGATGAACAAGATTTAATTGACGACATTGTTCATGAGATTGCGCACTCTTTGGAAATACCTCACGGTTATTTAATATATGGCGATGGAAAAATAGAAAGAGAATTTTTACAAAAGAGAAAAAAGTTATATAATATTTTAAAAGAAGAAGATTTAAATCCTGATAGTGATTTAATGATGGATTCGGAATATTCATTAGAGCTTGATAATTTTTTATATAAAATAGTTGGATATGATAGATTGAATTTTATTTGTGCGTCATATAATCTCTTTACATCCGCGTACTGCGCAACATCATTGAGAGAATATTTCGCAAATGGTTTTGAATATTATTTTTTAGACGATAGAAGATATTTAGAAAATATATGCCCAGAACTTTATATAAAAATACAGGAGTTACATGAAGATGGAAGTTAAAATTAAAAAAGAAAGCAATAAAATAGTTTGCGAAATTTCCGTACTTGAATATAGACACAGGAATTGTAAAAAGAGGATATATTTAAGTGAAAGAATAGTTAAAGAAAAATTAATTAACGATTATAAATTAAATGTGGGAGAATGCTTAAAAACTGGCCAAATAGATAATTTTAGAGGATCATGTAGTGATATTTGGATTTTTGAGGATGCCGACCATATTAAGCCGAAATTGAGGCCCAAGACACGCACAACAAGGAAAACTTCTAAAAATACACCAAGAAAGGCAAAAAAAACTGAAAAACAACTTGACAAATCTTCTGAAGATGTTATAATAGTAAAAGAGAAAAAAGAATCTCCCATCTTACCCGAGACAAAATCTGTCACTGAGGAATAATTGCCACACATTTCGTTTTCGGAATTGAAAAATTGGAATTTCTGCCCGTTCTACCATAAATTGACTTACATCGATAAGCTCAAGGGTTTCCGGGGAAATGAATATACTGCGTTTGGAACGGCCATCCACGATGTCGCCGAAAGGAAATTGCTTCATGAAACATTTGAGCCGCAAGAATACTTTGTCGAGAGATTCGAACAGTGCCTTGCAGAGCTTGACGATGACATAAAATTCCGGGAAGATCCCGAAAAAATGGCCACACAAGCAATGGGAATACTTCCAGAAATTATGCCTGCAATGGCAGAATATTTTTCCGATGGCTATGTGGTCATCTCAACAGAAGAACAGTTGATGGTTCCAATCGATGATGAGGATTATAGCTTTAAGGGATATATTGATGCAGTCGTAAAAACACCCGATGGCAAATATCATATTATTGATTGGAAATCTTGCTCATGGGGTTGGAATATGAGACGGCGCTCCGATCCAATGGTCACATACCAATTGACTTTATACAAGGTCTTTTTTGCCAAGCAACATGGTGTTGATTTAAAAGATATTGAAACTCACTTCGCATTATTGAAGAGAACAGCGAAGAAAGATAGAGTGGAGATTTTTAGAGTTACGAGCGGAAATAAAAAAATGGAGAACGCCACCAATCTCTTAAAGAAGGCGCTTTTCAATATTAAGAAAAAGAATTATATTAAGGACAAGCGGTCATGCACAAAGTGCGAATTTTGTAGATCACCGGAATGTCCATAGAGGTTAAAGATGACAGAAAAAAAGAAGGTTTTGGTGATTGCTGATCACCCTCTGGCCCCATCGGGAGTCGGCACACAGACAAGGTATGTTATTGAAACGCTGTTAAAAACTGGCAGATATAAATTTATTTGTTTGGGTGGAGCAGTTAAACATAAGGATTATAATCCACAAAAAATAGAGGGGTGGGAAGATGATTGGATTGTTTATCCAGTAAAGGGTTATGGTACACAGGAAATGGTTAGATCGGCTATTTTTAACGAAAAGCCAGATATTCTTTGGTTTATGACAGATCCCAGATTTTATGAATGGTTGTGGGTATTGGAAAATGAAATTAGAGTACATGTTCCAATGATTTATTATCATGTGTGGGATAATTATCCATATCCAAATTATAATAAAAAGTTTTATGATTCAACAGACATCATCGCCTCTATTTCAAAAGTAACATATGATATTGTCAATAATGTCGCCCCAGATGTTGAAAATCATTATATTCCACACGCAGTAGATATGAATATTTTTTCTCCAATGTCGGATGAGGAGATCAGAGAGACGAGAAGTAAACAATTTGGGGAAGATAAAAATAGAGTTACCTTCTTTTGGAACAATAGGAACGCGCGAAGAAAAATGAGCGGATCCCTAGTTACTTGGTTTAATGAATTCGCAGAGGAAGTGGGCCCAGAAAATGTAAGATTGATAATGCATACCGACCCCAATGACCCAAATGGGCAAGACCTGAATGTTTTAATATCAAATTTAAATGCAGACGACGGCCGCATTCTTTTATCGAACAAAAAAGTTCATCCATCTGTTTTGGCAACAATGTATAATATGTCTGATTGCACCATTAATATATCAGATGCTGAGGGTTTCGGGTTGGCAACTCTGGAATCACTAGCATGCCAGACTCCTATTATTGTTAATATGACGGGCGGATTGCAAGAGCAAGTTACGGATGGAAAAGAGTGGTTTGGAATAGGTCTCACACCGGCTTCAAAGGCCATCATAGGCTCTCAGCAGGTTCCATACATCTACGAAGATAGGGTTTCCAAAGAGGACTTTATACAGGCTCTGAGAGACATTTTTTTGATGTCTCACAATGAGAGAAAAATTCTTGGAATAAGGGGGCGCCAGCATGTTGTTAAAAATTATAATTTTGAGACTTATAAGAAAAATTGGATTAATTTGATGGACTCTATCATAGAAAACCATGGATCCTGGGAAACAAGAAGAGGATATAAACCTTGGGAAATTAGGGAGATTGTATGAGACAGAGGGTTTTAATAACAGGGCCAGTTTTATCACAATCTGGGTATGGGGAGCAGGCACGGTTCGCGTTGCGCGCACTGAGAACTAGGGAGGATATTTTTGATATTTATATTGTTCCTACAAAGTGGGGACAAACCGGATGGGTAAGTCTTGCGAACGAAGAAAGAACTTGGATAGATCAAAAAATAGCTCAGACGCATGCCTTTAATCAGATGAAAGGGAAATATGATATTTCTTTACAAATTACAATTCCAAATGAGTGGAAACGTCTGGCACCAATTAATATAGGATATACAGCCGGCATAGAAACGACAAAAGTTGCACCAGTTTGGATCCAAAAAGCAAACGAAATGGATAAAATAATTGTTGTTTCAAATCACTCTAAAGAAATATTTCAGAATACTTCATATCAGGGGAAGCATAAAGATACAGGACAATTTATTAATTTGATTACTCAAACGCCAGTTGAGGCAGTCGGCTATCCGGTAAGAAATTTTAAGAAGAAATCAGTTAATTTAAAATTAGAATATGATTTCAATTATCTCGCAATATCACAGTGGGGCCCAAGAAAAAATTTTAATAATCTGATTAATTGGTTTGTCGAAGAAAATTTTGATCAAGAAGTCGGTCTAGTGTTAAAAACTTCAATTAAAAATAATAGTATTATTGATAGGGAACATACAGAAAAAAAATTAAGAAATATCCTTGCAAAACATGGAGAAAGAAAATGTAAGGTATATCTTTTGCACGGAGATTTAACGGAAGAAGAGATGACGGGGCTATATCAATGCCCAAAAATCAAATGCCTTATTTCAACAACCCACGGTGAAGGGTTTGGTTTGCCACTTTTCGAAGCGGCCTATAATGGATTACCTGTCGCAGTTCCTGGTTGGTCTGGCCATTGTGATTTTCTCTATATGCCAGATACAAGAAGAAAAAACGGAAAGAAAAAGCCAATGTTTGCATCTATTGAATATGAACTTCAAAATGTTCAGCCAGAGGCAGTCTGGAATGGGGTGATTCAGGCGGATTCACAATGGGCATTTCCAAGGGAGGCTTCTTTTAAACGAAGACTCCGAGAGGTACGCAGTGAATATTCTCGGTTCAAGAGAAATGCTAAAAAACTCCAAAAGTATCTCGTGGGAACCTTTACAGAAGAGACAATGTATAGCCGGTTTTGCGAAAATGTCTATTCGGACTCAGATGACGGAGTAGATATGGAAGGTTGGTTGAGTGAATTGCAGGAAGATATAAGAGAAGTTGAATGAATTTTGTTTTTGTAGCAGACTATTTTTCTGATGAAATTTTGGGCGGAGGAGAGTTGAATAATGAAGAATTTGTCTCTCTTTTGTCTACTTTGTCAACTGTTAAAAAAATCAAAAGCAGAGATTTAACAGAAGAATATCTTGAAAAAAATAACAAAAAGAATTATATAATATCAAATTTTATGCACTTATCTGAAGAAATAAAAAAAAGATTAACAAAAATGAGATATGTTATTTATGAGCACGATCATAAATATTTAAAATCTCGAAATCCGGCTCTATATGAGGACTATATCGCGCCAAAAGAAGAAATAGTAAATTATAATTTTTATAAGAGCGCTATTGCAATTTTTTGTCAATCTAAATTTCATTCTGAAATAGTGAAAAAAAATTTAGGATTGGATAATATTATAAATTTGGGTGGTAATTTATGGTCTGACGAGTCTTTGGCGCTAATGAAGAAAAATTGTCAAAAGCAAAAAGCTAGAAAATATTCTATCATGCACTCAAACATTGAGCATAAAAATACTCGCGATGCGGTGGTCTATTGTGAATATAATAAAATTCAATATGAATTAATACCACCATCGCCATATAATAAATTTTTAGATAATTTGAGTAATAATTTTAAATTGATCTTTCTTCCAAAAACTCCAGAAACCTTATCAAGAATTGTTGTCGAGGCCCGAATGATGAATATGGGGGTGGTGACAAATTCTAGAGTTGGAGCCTCCAGTGAGCCTTGGTTTAAGAAGAAGGGCGAAGAATTGATTGATATTATGACGAACAAGAAAGCGGAGATTTTGAAAAAAGTCGCGGGAGCATTTCAATGATAGATAATCATTTCAAAATTGTTATTCCCCTTTATAATGTTGAAAAGTGGATTAAAATTTGTTTAAGATCTGTAAAGGCCCAAACGTATAAAAATTTTCAGTGTATTATTCTAGATGATCTCTCCACAGACTCCAGTGTAGAAGTTATCAGGAAGGAAATTGAGGGTGACGAAAGGTTTAAACTAATTGCGAATACTGAAAAGGCACTAGCCCTAAAAAATATTTATGATGGGATTAATATCTCAAATCCGAAAGCAGAAGACATCATTTTAACTCTCGATGGCGACGATTGGTTGGCATCTAGGGATGTCTTGGAAAAGGTAAATAATATCTACAATTCTTCAAAATGCTGGATCACTTATGGGAGTTATGCGGAATATCCAAATAATAGACGCGGCAAATTCGCAAAACAAATTCCTAAAAATATTATAGAAACCAATTCATTCAGATCTTTTGAGTGGTGCTCTTCGCACCTTAGAACATTCAAATATCATCTTTGGGAAAGGATCAAAAAAGAAGATCTTTTAGATGGGGATGGAAATTTTTATAAGATGACTTGGGATCTTGCGTTTATGTTTCCGATGTTAGAAATGTCGGGCCACCGAAGTCATTATGTTGAAGAAGTCATGTATGTCTATAATTTAGATAATCCTCTAAATGATCATAAAATAGACAATACTTTACAGCTTAAATTAGAACACGAAATTCGACATAAACCCAAATATCAAAAAATTAAAATACTTTATTGTTATTTAAAAGGTGGTTTTGCAAACATGATGTTCCAAATAGCCGCGACCCTAAGTTTGGCCGCAGATAAAGGAATGATGGCTTCTTTCCCCAATTTGCATCAACAACTAGATTATTTAAATGATGATAAAACCTACAATCCAAATCTCAAACACGCTAATGAATATTTGAAAATTTTTGAAAATTTAAATATTTTGGGCCCCACCGGAACGGAACGAGTTATTAATTTCCCCTTCTATTATGAAGAAATCAATTTTTCCAGCGACGATAGTATCCTTGAGGGGTTTTTTCAGAGTGAAAAATATTTCCACCATAATTCAAATGAAATAAGAGATATTTTTAAAATGCCGGAAGAGATGGAAAAACAAATACGAAAAAAATACTCTCAGTTTTTAGATTCAAACACTGTTTCTCTTCATATAAGGCGGGGGGATTATTTAAAATTCCCCGACCACCATGTGGTACTGTCTAAAGATTATTATGAAAAAGCAATAAAATTATTTCCAAAAGCTGATTTTTATTTAGTTTTTAGCGATGATATTGAGTGGTGTAAAGAAACCTTTAAGGGAGATAAATTTATTTTTATTGAGAACGAAAAGGATTATATAGAGTTCTATTTAATGTCCCTTTGCAAAAATAATATTATTGCGAACTCCTCATTTTCTTGGTGGCCCGCATGGCTTAATCTCAATGAAAATAAGAGAATAGTAGCCCCGAATGAGTGGTTTGGATTTAAAATAAAAGAAAATCCCAAAGATTTAATTCCTTCCGAGTGGATAAAAATTTGAAAAAAGGGAAAATAAATCTTATTGGAGGCGGGTTTAATCATTGCTTAAGCACTAATGGATATATTCTTCCTAACAAGGTAGAATGGGTTTTAGATAACTCGTCGGACATTTCAATTCATGTCGATAACGCTATCTTCTCTCCGGTGGATAAATCTAAAACAAACTACGCAATGTTGAGTGAATCTAAAACAATAATCGGCCCCTTATACCAAAATGTCGTCGACAGAATTGAATTATTAGAAAATAATTATGAATATATTTTCACTCATGATATTTCGCTCCTGGATGTGTCAAAGAAAATAAAATTAATACCCCCTCCCGCCACTTCTTGGATCTTGCCAAAAGACAGGAAATTATATCAAAAAACTAAATTAATTTCGATGATTGCTTCCATTAAAAACATGTGCCCTGATCATACCTACCGGAATCAAGTAGCCAATGAATTAAAAAATAAAATAGATATTTTCGGCCGTGGAAGAGAAAGACAAATTGAAAACAAGATAGACGGACTCAAAGATTATTGTTTCTCAATGGCGATGGAAAATGGAAATTATAATAATATGTTCACCGAAAAAATAACAGATTGTTTTGTTGTTGGGACAATTCCGGTTTATTATGGTTCTCCCTGTGTGGACAGTTATTTTAATTCGGAAGGAATAATTAATTTAAAAGATTTTTCGCTTTGTGACTTGACATATGACCTATATCATGATAAACTATCACATATAGAGGAAAATTTTGAAATAGCTTGCAATTTTAAGCACCCTGAAGACTTTATTTGGGAGGAATACATAAATAAATAATATGGAAAAAATATATTCAAAAATCACCCCGAACATTCTCCTACATCTAGTAGTTCACTTAGGAGAAACCCTTTCAGAATTAACCACACATCGTATTGATATTGTCCCAAGTAATAATTTTATACAGTGCTCTCTTTTGAAAATGGATAATAAAAAAACTTTCCCGCCCCACAAACATATCAAAAAAGATAGACATTATTCGGAACAAATAGCCCAAGAAAGTTGGGTAGTAATTAGGGGGAGTGTAAAATGTAAATTTTATGATCTAGATGACTCTCTCATCGCAGAACCAATTTTACAAGCCGGAGATGCCAGCTTTACTTTACACGGCGGTCATACTTACGAAATTTTAGAAGATAATACAATAGTTTATGAATATAAAACTGGCCCCTATGAGGGACAAAAATTAGATAAAGAATTCCTCACCCCCAACGAGGATAATTAAACCATGTTGAACCAAGAGAGTATTAAAAAATGGTTTGCTGACAATGGCGATCTCACTCATAATTTAAATCATAATCTGAACAGAGACTCTATTGTACTGGATATCGGAGGATATACTGGTGTATGGGCATCTCAAATTTTAGAAAAATACGATTGTCAAATCTATATTTTAGAGCCAGTACCAGACTTTTATAAAATACTAAAACAAAGATTTTTGAATTCTCCAAGAGTTTTGTCTAAAATGGTGGGGGTTTCCCCTGACGTGAGCAAAGAAATTACTATTAATTTAGACGGTGATGCAACGCTTTGTTTAAATGACTCGCCTTCCGGAACTACTAAAATTTCCTTGTATCCGATTGAAGAAATCCTAGAAGATTTTAATATTCAAGAAGTAGATCTAGTTCAAATTAATATAGAGGGTGCCGAATACACAGTCTTAAAAGAGTGGATCCGCACAGGGACCATAAACCGATTCAAAAAATTACAAATTCAATTCCATCAAGTCCAAGGGATTGATTGTCTTCACGAACGAAATTGCATTCAAAACAGCCTATCAGCTTTGGGATATAATAAAATTTTTAATTATCCCTTTGTCTGGGAAGCGTGGGAAAAATAAAGGAATTTTAAATGAAACCATTTGCAGATCAATTAATAAATTACAGAAAAAGAATTTATTCTCAAACCATAGAGGATGGAATAATCGAAGGTATTTTTGATAATATTGGCACTACAAATAAATACTTTGTTGAATTCGGCGCCTGGGATGGCATTGCATTTTCTAATACAGCCAGACTCAGAATAGATCAGGGATGGAATGGTCTCTTGTTGGAGGGTAACAAAGAAAAAGCCGACAAGCTCGATTATGTTCAGCATGCATTTATTACTGCGGAAAATATAAATGATCTATTTGATAAACATAATGTTCCAGAGTCTTTTGACCTATTATCCATTGATTTAGATGGGAACGATTATTGGGTGTGGAAAGCATTAGATGAAAGCAGATTTAGACCAAGAGTGGTGGTGGCCGAATTCAACTGTAATTTTCCCAACCAACGGGATTCTAAGGCCATAAAATATAATCCTACACTCGATTCAACGGTGCCTTCAATTTATTATTATGGTGCCTCTATTCCTGCCTTTAAAAAATTGGGAGAGTCTAAGGGATATAGTTTAATTTTTAGAGTAAATAATCATAATTTATTTTTCGTAGATAATGAATTGTTGGCAGAAGAAGATAAAAATATCCCCCTTGAAATGTTCTTAAACAAAGACGGAAAAGCCGAAAAAGATTATTCAGCTGCTGGACCGGATCAGGCTAAAAACATATATGGATACGACGATAAATTATTGCATGATTGTTTTTACGGCGCCAAAATAGTTCCACATTGGAACAAATATGCGGACACCTCAATAACAATTTGGTGGCCCCAAAGATTTGACAAAGAATGGATAGATGTATGAAAAATAAAGGCGAAGATGTGTTCATCGCATCAGACGTTGTTTTTAAAAGGGAAGACTGCGTGGAGATGGGAAATCATGTAGCTGTTGATAAAGGTTTTTATTGTACCACGCAACTTAAGCTAGGAGATTATGTTCACATCGGGCCCTATGTTACCTGTATTGGAGGAAAAGATGGTCTATTTGTCGCTAAAGGATTTAATAATATAATGGCCGGCGCAAGAATTATTTGTGGTTCGGATCGATTTGACGACTCCGGATTATTTGGAACACTTATCCCAACTCACCTTAAGGGGGAACAAATTATCGAACCCGTTATAATGGAAAAATTTTCAAATGTGGGCACGAATGCCATCATTCTCCCGGGATCAATTTTAAGAGAGGGCGTTCTGATTACTGCTGGCTCGCTTTTAATTGGCGATACTACAGCCTGGGGCGTTTATAAAGGAAATCCAGCTAAACTAGTCAAAATCATCGATGGAAATAAAATTAAAAGAAAAGCAAAGGAATTAGAATAATGATATATTCTTTATCTCACCCTAGAAGCGGCGCGAACTGGTTAAGATATTGTGTGGAATATTTGACCCATCGCCCAACTTCTTTTTTATATGGGAGTCTGGATTGGGATCCCCCCATATACACGTTATGTGATAATATAACGATCACGGATAAGAAAATAATATTAAAATATGGACATAAAATGGCACCTTCTTTTTTAAAACAAGAAGATAAATTAATTTTTCTACTAAGGGATTATAAAAAAAGTGCTTTTTCAAATCTGATAAGAACATATCCAAAGTCCTTCAATTGGGCTAACGTAAAATTTGAACTAGATTATTATCTAAATTCATTGCAAATATATGATAAATTTGTTGGTGATAAAATATTAATCAGGTATGAGGATTTAATAAGCGGAAAATCATTGGATGATATAATAAAATTTATGGGGTTCGATATCGATGTGACTACCTTTTTATTAGAAATTGATAGCCACCAACAAAAATCTATGTCCGTTTATAGAGATGGTAAACTGAAAAATAAAAAAATATATGATTTAACTAGTTGGGATGAATATATGGAAAAAAATATTTTATATGAGAAATACTTTTAATGGAAGGGAATAAATTATGAGTTTTAAAGTTATATCAGAATTTGAGCATCAAATAGCAGACTTTTTTGGCGCGCCGTATGCCGTCGCTGTGGATTGCTGTACTCACGGCGTTGAGTTATGTTTGAGATATATTAAGGCTGATAAAATTGTAGTACCAAAACATACCTATATATCCATCCCCTTCCTTGCTGAAAAACTTGGAATAGAGATGACTTGGAAAGAGGAGAATTGGAAAAATTATTATTATTTAACAGATAGAGTTATTGACGCCGCCGTATTGTGGGAAAAAAATAGTTATATTCCTGGAACTTTTATGAATATTAGCTTTCAATTCAAAAAACACTTGACATTAGGTCGTGGAGGTGTTATATTATGTAATAATAGTATAGACGCCAGAGAGTTAAAAAAGATGACGTATGACGGCCGTGATCCGGATATCCCCTGGAGAGAACAAAATATAACATCAATGGGATACCATTATTATATGACACCAGAAACGGCCACGCTAGGATTACAAAAATTACCCGCCGCAATAGCCACTCCCCCCAAACAATGGGTTGTAGAAGACTGGCCAGATTTAACAAAAATGGAAATTTTTAAAACAAAGGATAAATAAAATGATAAAAACCTATGATGATTTTGATTGGAATACCTATACAGAAACCAATTATGAAAAACAATTAATAGAAACCACTACACAGCATACCATAATTTTAAAATCTTCCCAAGATGAAAAATTTAATGAAAGTTTTGCTAATTTACATCCCAATTGGAAAGAAATATATTATCAAGTTCACAAGTTGGGTGTTAAATCTGTTTTTGAATGTGGTTGTGGTTGTGCCATGCACTTAATTAATATCGATAGTTTATATCCACAAGTGTCGGTTGCTGGGTGTGATTACGCACAATCGCAGATTGATTTAGGGTATAAATATTTAAATTTAGAAGATTATGATTTTAATCATAGGATTGTTCAAAAAGATATGACTAAGGCTTCCGGAATAGAAGCCTTGGGTACCCACGAATTTGTATATACTCAAGCAGTAACAATGCACCTCGAACATCACAAGGCAGTTTCATTCCTTAAAAATATGGGAAGATTATCTAGTAAGTACATTTTTCTAATTGAAAATTATAATAGTCATGATTATGACAGCTTATTGAACGAAGCATTACCAGATTTCGAGAGACTAAAAAATGATAACCAATATGTTCCTAACAGTGCATATCTTTTAAGGAAGAAAAAATGACCAAAAAAGCTTTAATAACAGGAATCGGCGGCCAAGACGGAAGCTATTTATCCGAACACTTGATAGAAGAAGGATATGAGGTATACGGAATAGTTCGGCGACACTCAGTAGCTGAAAATCAAAATTCTCGTATTGTCCATATTAATAAAAAAGTAGAAACTTTTTACGGAGATTTATTAGATTACCCCTCACTCTTTAGAATAATGTCTGAAGTACAACCAGATGAAATATATAATTTAGGAGCGATGAGTCATGTGAGAATTAGTTTTGACGTTCCCTCTTTTACTATTCAAACCAACGCTTTGGGTGTTTTGAATATGCTGGAAATTTATAGAACTGTTGTACCTCATGCAAAATTCTATCAAGCCAGCTCATCGGAAATGTTTGGAAATTCGGTTGACGAAGATGGTTTTCAAAGATTAACTACCCCAATGAATCCAGTAAGTCCATATGGGTGCTCAAAAGTACTTGGGTATAATTTAGTTAGGCACTATCGGCACGCCTATGGTCTTCACGCCTGCAATGGAATTCTTTTTAATCATGAATCTCCCAGACGTGGGACAAATTTTGTTACAAATAAGGTTGTAAAAACGGCAGTTGAAATCAAAAGAGGGTTGAAAGACAAGCTTGAACTTGGAAATCTAGATTCTTATAGAGATTGGGGACATTCGAAAGACTATACTAGGGCCATGATGAAGATTATCAATCATAATACTCCGGAAGATTTTATCGTTGCGACCGGAGAAACTCACTCTGTCAGGGATCTTTGTGAAGTAGTTTTTACCAAATTGGATATGGATTATCGCGATTATATCGTGCAAAATCCAAAATATATGAGACCAGAAGAGCTTAAATATCTGAAAGGTGATTCGCAAACTACTCGCGATGTTCTTGGGTGGGCCCCCGAATACACATTCGAGTCGATGCTTCAAGAGATGATAGAAAGGTGGATGAAGGAAATTTAAATAATTCACTTTATTCCTTGACAAATGGAGAATAAAGGGTTATAATATAGATACAAGGGAGATAATTATGCATTTATCAAATCAAGCAATTGGCGCAGTAATGATGGCGCTACAAAAATCATTGATGGAGCAGTCAGACATTGTTCCTGTTTTTCAAGAATTCGTCTTTAAAGAGACCGACGATGGATTGGTAGTGGAAAATCCACCCATTTTAGAGTTTGGTCAACAAGAAGAAGAACGGACAGATGCCGACGTATAACTATCATTGCGAAGAATGCGATGAATACTTCGAGATAAAACACGGCATGTTAGAAAGCCTGGAGGATTGCGTTTCTTGCAGTTCACAGGCTTTCCGTCGTATTCCATCCATTCCAACATATATTGTTAAAATTAATAAAAATTTTGAAAAAAAAGTTGGATCACTGGTTGAGGAATATATTGAAGCAAATAAAAAATCAGTTGAAGAAGAGAAGAAAAAATTAAGAAAAAAGGAATATAAGATATGAGTTGGACAGCTATATTGGTAATTTTATTTTTAATTTTCATAGCATCTCTATCTATTAATATGTTTTTAATGTGGTATAGTTGGAAGTCAATTCAACAAATAAGAATATATGATGAAGAATTAACAGAAACTATAAATATTATTATTAATTTTACAAATCACCTAAAATCAGTATATGAATTAGAAATGTTTTATGGAGATGAGACGTTGAGGCATTTAATGAGGCACGCTCAAGATATAACAGAGGTTTTCTCTCAATATGATTTATATTCGGAAGAGGAGATAACAGAAGAAGAGGGAATAATCAATGACGACAGAAGAAGAAAAGAAGCCTAAGAAGAAAAGAAGAAGAATTAGAAGATCAAAAAATTCTAAAAGATATTTTACACAGGTACATGAAGATGCAATTATAGAATATAATAAGCCAGAAACGACATTCAAGAGAAGGGAGGAACTATATGTAACATTGTTAAAGACCGCGTTTGATCAAATGGTGGATAAGATTGTTTTCACATATAGGTTTACTACTCTTCCAAATATTGATTCTCTGAGGGATGAATGTAAAATTTGGTTAATTACAATTTTAGAAAAATTTAATCCAGATAAGGGATCTAAAGCGTTTTCTTACTTTTCTGTCATAACAAAAAATTGGTTTATTCAAAAAGTAAAAAAGAATAAAAAGAAAAACCAAAGAGAAATTGAATTTGAAAATCTCTCAAAAGAATTGGAATTGAAGCATGTTTCAATCTTCAATAAATATGACGAAAATAGAGAAAAAGATGAATTTTGGCAACATCTTTGGAAGGAAATTGAAACATGGGATACTGGAAAATTGAAAGAGAATGAGAAGAAGGTTCTCGAAGCAGTAAAAATATTACTAGAATCTCCTGATGACATAGAAATTTTCAACAAGAAGGCTATTTATTTGTACATGAGGGAAATAACCGGACTCAATACCAAACAAATCGTTAATTCCCTTAATAGAATGAGAAAGAAATATAAAACTTTTAAGGGAAAGTGGGACCGGGGGGAGCAATGAAACATGGAAAAATTGGAAAAATATATAAAAGAGGCTATTGATAATATTCGAGACGATAGGGCAATAACCAAGAGGTTATTAAACGATGTTATGGTATATCTTAGTAAAAATGAGGAGCGCCACAAAGAAGTCGGAATGACGGCGGCTAAATATGTAGAGACTCTTCAGAGATCAAACGAACAAATGGTTAAAATTTCAACCCTTTTACAAAAAAAGGAATCTAAACAATCGGGTCTCACCTCCGACGATAAAAAGGAAATATTTGATTTGTTACAGGGAGATATGGAGAATGGCCGGTAAAACTCCCGAAGACATGCTTAAGCAGGCGGAGATTTTTAATACCCTTGGCCAAGGAAATAACTGGGAAAGATCAATAAATAGATACACAGAGGATCTCCAGACAGAGCGAGGCGCAACGTCTGCGATAATTCCGGAAGTAGTTAATAAGTCTGTTAGAGACTCTCAAAATAAAAATCCAGGAATTGAGAGAACAGCCATTGTAATGAAGGAAGAGGCGCTCTCTGATTATGAAAAAGCAATTCAGAAAAATATGAATACTGCCGGCAACAAGGACACCCAAAACTTACAAAAGTTTAAAACAAGAAATGCAGAATCAAAAGCATTCATGGGCGACCCATCTTGGGCTTTTGGAGAAAATCCAACAGAAAAAGACAAATATAAAAGAGAGGTGAACGCCTCTCTTCAGTCTGATTTAATAATATCAAAAGACACCGGATTAAAAATTGGAGCCTTCATAGATCAAGTATATACTGACGAGACGCAAGATCGTGTAAAGCTCGTCAATATACAAAAAGAAAGGGGAATAATAAGCGATTTAGATAAATTTTCATCCAATTCAGATTCAGCTTCTACTCCATTTACCAACCCTTCCTCCATAAATCCTACCAAAAATACAATAGTATCCGATTCGAGCACATTTGGAAAAGTAAGGAAAAGTACGGAAGTGGATGAAGTCGTGGCAAAACTCGGCTATTCAAAAGAGGTGGTAGATGAGGTTATTCAGATGGATATTTGGAAACCAGAATATAATCCTCTAGTAACTACGGATAAATATGCAATTCGCGCCGGAAGTGGGTTTGGGTTTAGAATCCATCCAGTTACCAAGAAAGTGAAAATGCACACGGGATTGGACTGTTGGGCCCGAGGTTTGCTGCCCATCGTTGCTGTCGCATCCGGATGGGTAGAAAAGGTGGTATTTCCAAAAGAAACATCGAAGTGTACAGATAAGTCTGGCCACCCATGTATAAGTTATGTGGTTATTAATCACGGTAGGTTGCCAGAAAAATATTTACCAGAATCTGGCAGATATCAGGCAGATCCGACGACTGGGCGAGTCGAAGAAATCGGCGCCGGCTCAATTCGAGATCGGACGGGAAAGAATTATAAAATTAAGAGCACATATATGCACAATATTATGATAGAAAAGGGCATAAAAAGGGGAAAAATAGTAAAAGCAGGTGATGTTATAGCATATACAGGCGGCCTGAAAAATACTCCCGGATCCGGTGGAACAACTGGATACCATCTTCATTTTGAAATAAGCATAACAAATGATGAAGATAAGGGAATTAGTGGATATCGTTCTGGATATATAGACCCCCTAACCTTTGAATATCCAAAAGTTGTAAAAATTTCTGATGAAAAGGCCAAGGAAATAATTACTTCTGTCAGAAAAAGATGGCCAAACTACAAATTGAAGTAAGAGGAAATTAAAATGGGATTGACTTTATTGCCACCAATAGCAAATTCTTTATTTATTAATGCCGCAGCCGAAGCATTTTTTAGTCCAACGCAAAAAAATATATCTGCGACAAAAGAGAATTCAAATACTGTAATGGGTGCTGGCATATCAGGAAAGGCTAAATTTTTAAGTCTTCCGACATATAATTCTTTAGAAAATTCAAAAATTTTCTCCAATAGTGGTGCATCGATTAATCTTTCCGAAGACGCCCCTGCCGGCCCAGGCTCGGGTCACTCCTTGTTAGGTACACCAGCATCATGCATAGACTTAGTCACCGGAAGAATGTCGGCTGTTCCAGATGTTGCAAATAATGCCAATATTTTTGTAAATGACAGCTTCGCATATGACGCTGCAAGAATATATTGTTCACAAACCACAGACTTAGACTCGGCATTTAATCTAGTAAAAGGAGATAATTCAAAATTTGAATCTCGCTCGGGAGTTGGAATCAAGGCAGACGGCGTAGCGGTCATCGGAAGAAGGGGAATAAAGCTTGTTACTTCTCAATACGGCAGCAAGAATTCAAAAGGCGGAAAAATAAGAAGTGGATCGGGGATAGAATTAATAGCAAATAATAATGATTCGGATATTCAGCCCATTGTTAAGGGTGATAACGTAATTTTAGTTTTAGAAAAAATTATAAAAAGAATCAATAAACTTACAGATATTGTCATGGATCAGGCACAAACACAGCAAACATATGCAGCAGCTTTACAAGCCCACACTCATATCGTTGGCCCAGGCCCAACTGGATTTCCACTAGTTGCTGCCCCATCAGTCGAATTGGTACCATCTACGTTGCTGGCTACCATAGATAATGTAAACTATATTATACAAAGTACCTCACAAAAAATGAATTTATTGTTTGATGATTTGAATCATTTAACCTCATTGGGTGCAAAATATATCAATAGTGACTTAAATAGGACAACATAATGACTTCCGTGAACACATCATTTCCGCCATTATTAAAAGATTGGCCTCTTGCGATAGATAAAAAAGTTTATTTTGACCAAGGTGGTGATCTATATGTCTCAAGTATTGTGACAGATAAGGAAGTCGTGGCCGACGATGAATTAATTAATTTTTCCCTAAAGTATAACCGTAATTTTATTATAAATGTTTTAGATAATTTAGCAAAACAATATGATGAAGAAATTTTGGAAGAGCTAGAGAAAAAAGTAGTTTTATTGAGTCACTATATTGACCCGGCACCCCTAACAAAAGAGAAAATTTTACTGGGAATTCCGAGAGAAGATGCTGAGAATCTAAAAGATTTAGAAGAAGTAGAAATTGAGAATTCTATAGACGTATTATTTTCTATCAATTCCTTTTTTGATAAAATAGAAATGATATCAAACATGTTTGTAAGATATCAAAAAGATTATGTAAGGGACCTCTACAGGGGCTCCAGGATTGTTTACTCTGGTTTAGATTTTCAAGTTGAATCTGAAAAATTATTCAAATTTAGAAAAAGCCTAAATGATCTAATAGAGAATAACAATGTGAATGTTTCAGACTATGAGAGAATAGAATTCTCGTTTGATCAGGAATATAAAATTTTAAGAATTTCTCTCATGAGTTCAATATTGGAAAACAAAATTCTGCTGAAACAATTCAGTGAATATAAAGAATCTGACCCGCAAGACAGGGGAAATACAACATTTTTTATTTATAATTTGGCAAACTTGGAAAAAGATATCAAAAGAAGCGATTTCACGTTCAGGGATGCTATAAAATCATATTTTCTAAATAAACCAACAATATCAGAGCCAAATGTATCTGCAATCAAGAGGACCAATAACTCTGGGGCAGCATACGGTGTTGATAATAATATGGTATCCAAGAATATTTCTTCTATGAAGGAGATATCGAATAAGTCCCTGTCTCTTCTAAAAGACGAAATATTAATTTCCGTGTCATCGTCTCCCTGTATGACGCCAGAGGATAGAAAAAAACTTAATGAAAGGCTCTCAAGCGACGAACTAAAGAGAAGGAATTTTGCTCGACAATATTCTTTGGCCGTTCAGGATACATTTTTTATTAGTTTGCCGGATGTATTACAAAAAATAATGAAAAAACAAGGAAAACTGGCCCTCCAGAGTCTTGGAAAGGATTTTTTAAATCGACTCGGCCTCTGCGGCATTGGAGATTTGACTTCATTGGCCTTAAATACTGTTTTTTCCTATCTGGAACCTCAAGAATACTCTGATGAGCTATCAAAATGCGCTTTGCAGAACCTAAAGAATGAAAATGTTTCCAAATTAGAGGCGGAATTGATTCGATTGGGGAAAAATACGGAAGTTTTGGAGAGATATAGGAAGTTTGTTGGTGACACAATCCCGCCCTGGAAGGCCGCAGGATATACGCCGCCGGATTATTTTAAGGATCTTGAAACCGACGATCCGATTATCGAGCAATATACATTCAAAATACCAACTGCCGAGGAAGAAACAGATATAGATTTTAGATTTTCAGCGTATAAAGATTCGATTATAGCGTCCGTTGATGCACAAGATACCCTAAATGTCTTGGTCAATTCATTTCCGGATGAGATGGGGTGGCTAAATTTCTTTACAGACATGACAAAGAGCATCCTGGACAAATGCGCTGCCCCAAGATTGGTTGCACAATCGGGAATTACTTCCAATTGGTGTGATGGAAGATTCCAAATTCCAGAAATAGACGATATTTTGAGCGCCGTTGTCTCTTTAACCCCAAAGCCATCAATAATCGTTGGAATTATCGTTGAAGAGGCAAAAAATCTCATAATAAATCTCACCGTAAAGCTAATCATCGCGACAATGGACCAATTATTCCAAATAATATCAGCAGGAATATCTGGAGATGTGAATTATTTTAAGAATGGGGACTATATCCCTGATTTTTTTCAAAAAGAGGATTATTTGCAAAATGCAATCGCCAATTCGTCTGGAAAAAGCAGCAATAGTAGAGCAAATATCAATAATGCGATAAATGATGTCATAAAAAATATGCCTTCACCCTCTTCTGGGGACATTAGCAATGATGAAATCAATCGTTTTCTACAATCGTCTTCAAAAATGCTCGGAGAATATGAAAAAATTAAATTATTGAAGGGGTTATCCGGAGATACTACCTTTCAAAAGATGACAGAATTGATACAAGGCGGAAATTTTCCCGCAATAAGTCAGAATTTGAGAAATTATGGAGATATAGAACTCTTTTTTCTAGAAATGGGGAAATTGATAGACATATCATCACTAGAAAGGGCCTATTTCAAGGGGCTTCAAACAATTGACGGGGATATTTTTTGCCAAAAAGAGGATTCTTCAATGTTAGACTTGGCCTATTTCAATAATAAGCCAGAAATAACGCAAGAACAGATTGATAAAATGAAGGAAACCCTAAAAGATATTCAAAAAAATAAGATATGCTATGCGGTTGATATGATCGGAGACCCCGCCGGCCCCATGATCGGAAAAATATCTGAAATATTGACTGATAAAAACGGACCAATACTTGGAAAGGTAAGGGAACAGCAAGCAGAATTTCACAATGTTGTTGTAGATACTATCGTAAATGGATTAAAGGAGTTATACTATACAGATCTATTTGAAGTTGAGGGCCTCTTGGATATGGTTCTCAGCGTAGAGGGAACAAGCTACAATAATGCCCTAACAGCAATGAACAGTTTACTAGTGCAAGCAAAGGTATTACCGGATATCATCAGTTTGCCAGATGGCACCGATCTTTTAGAACAAATTCGATCTAATATCGGCGTTTTCGAGAATTGGAAGCCAGACCTAGAAGGTAGCATCCCCAATATCAATCCCAAACTAAATAAATTGTACAATGTGAAGCTGAATTATGGATCAGACAATATAACTCTTCTAGAAAATAACGGCATCATAATTAAAAATAATGGGAATGAAGTTCTAAATTTAAAAGAACAAGGAAAGGGAATAACTTACGCGCCCTCGTCTCAGAAAATTGTAGACCTCTTAAGTGAAAATTTGGGCTTTCTTGATTTATCGACAAAGAATGAGATAATAAATAAATATATGAGCAACATTTACCCAGATATTGTAGATAGGTATTACGATGATATAAAAGATCAAATCTCTGGAAAAGGCTGGTTTTATTTGGGCTGGAAAAAGGAAAATGGAATCTATAATAGCCTAAAAAATAATAAAGATTTAATACCGCTTTTATTAGGCGCCCCCCAATCATCCGCAAAAGAATTTTATAAGGCTCTGGATGATCCTCCCCAAGCAAATTTGCAAAAATCAAAAAACATACCATTTAATGATATTTTAACAAAATCTGAAATAGTGCAAAGATATTTGTATTTCGATTTAATAATAAGATTGATAATTTCAGAACAATGTTGGAAATCTACTCAATTGTTTGAAACATTTTCTCCAGATTTATTTCAAGAAGGTGATATTATTTCTTCATATATATATGAAAAATTAATTCAAAATATGGAAAAATATGGTTTTGGATCAGATAAACTAAGGTTATCTTTTTTTGAAGACATGACGCAAATATATTTAAAAGGTGTAGAATCAGGAATTTATGAAATAAAAAATAACAATACAGAAGAAAGCATCGGGAATATCAATGATCAAATATCTTCGTGGATAAATCGATCAATCCCCAGAAATAAGGAAGATTTTTTGGAAAATCTTCAGGGTGATTTAGAAAATGTTGCTAAAGATATGATAGAGAATATTTTTCAAGGATGCATAAAGAGTTTTCAATTAGCGTTGAGATCGCTGGAGGGCTTCCGTGAAATTCCAAAATTTTCAACAACAAAGGAATATATTTCTGAAGAATTACAAATAAGGGATGTATTTAACAATGTCGATGATATTGGGCTTAATCTCGAATCCTTTGTAGATTTTCTTGGAGACTCAATCGAGAAATATATAAAAATAACTTCTAAAGATGGGACAGAAATAGTTGAAAATTTGCAAGATTTTCAAAAAAGAATAGTAGAATCTGGGGCAAATATTAGTCAATTTTATGATAGTTGGAAATTTGGAATAAGAATATCTTCTGCCGGCGACTATTCCTCTCTGGGTGCAGGTGTGGACACCTTTACTAAACAACAAAGGGAAGATAGCAAGGCATTTTTGTTGAAAAATAAAGATCCTGAAGGAAATAAATTTCTGTTTCCCATAATAAAATTCGAAAAAGAAATAGAAGACAGGGTAATGAGCAGATCAATTATTGATGAATATGACGTTAATAAAATGTTGGAGGGCCTAACGAGTACTGATGAATTTAATAATTTTTATTATAAGGGAATGAATATAGAAAATTTATTATCTTTGAACACTATTTATACTAGTGAAAGTTTTTCAACATTTTTAGAAGCAGGAGATTACCCCTCGGATGTTACCAAGTGGAAATCAAGAGATTTTCCGGACACTTCTGGGAGGGCATTTGTTAATTCTAAAAAGTTTTTATTTAAAGCAATAAAAAAGGAAATATAAAGTGGCATATGGATTTTCTCCAAAATTACCATTAATTGTTAACCAAATAGATGGCCCATATGGATTATTGAAAACAATCAAAGAAGTCGGTGCTCAAAATTTGAAAATGTTAGTGCTGACAAACCCTGGAGAGAGAATAATGAATCCAGATTTTGGGGTGGGAATAAGCAGATATCTTTTCAGTCAAGATTCAGATATACAAAAAACGCTCCTAATAGAGAGAACATATCAGCAGGTCGACAAATATATACCATATATTTCCTTAACAAATATGGAAGTATTTTTGCCGGAAGAAATTGCAAATACCTGGAGAGTAATTATAACATATTTCATACCGGGATTTACAACAAACGAGAAATTATTTCTCAATTTGTCCTCGGACGACGCACAAGGAATTTAAAGGAAACATATAAATGGCCAAGAAAAAAGTATCAATTGATTATACCTCTAGAGATTTTGATTCGATAAAAAAATCTTTGGTGGATTATGCAAAAAGATATTATCCAGAAGTATATCAAGATTTTAATGAGGCATCTTTCGGGTCTCTTATGATGGATACTGTTTCATATGTTGGTGATGTCCTGTCTTATTATCTAGATTATCAGGTTAATGAATCCTTTTTGCAAACAGCCTTTGAAAAAAGAAATATAATTAATTTGTCAAGGCAGATGGGATATAAGTATAATGATGTGGCTTCCTCTTCTGGTCTCGTATCTCTTTATACTTTGATTCCGGCAAACACATTGGGTTTGGGCCCCGATACGTCTTTTTTCCCGATCATTCGGCAGCAGTCGACATTTTCTACAGATCAGGGGAAAAATTTTATTTTAACTGAAGATGTGAGATTCGATAATCCTGCAAATGAGATTGTTGTCGGAAGAGTTGATCCCTCGACTGGTGTTCCAACTCACTATGCAGTACGAGCAACAGGAAAAGTAATATCAGGAGATATTATACAAGAAATATATGATATTGGAGATTTCAAAAGATTTAGAAAAGTTATTTTAGGAGACACACAGATTGTAGAAATTTTGTCTGTGGAGGATACGGATAGCAATCTATATTATCAGGTAGATCACTTGGCACAAAATGTTGTGTACAGATCTTTTGCAAATAAAAACAATAATTTTGATACTGTTCGTGAACTCTTGAGGCCGATTATCGTTCCGAGAAGATTTACTTTTGAATATGATGGGGAAAATTATTATTTGCAATTTGGATTTGGATCCGAGGACGAATTGACAATCGATCCTGTGGCGGATCCATCTTCTGTTTCTTTAAAATTATACGGCAGAGATTATGTAACCGACGTAAATTTGGACCCATCAAAGCTGATGACGACCGATTCTTTGGGAATTTCTCCATCGGATACACAATTGAAAGTAACTTATAGAAGAAATAGTAATTCCAATCCAAATGCACCATCTGGGGCTATAAGAACAATCTCAGATTTAAAAGTCGATTTTATAGATGTATCATCATTAAATTCGAGAAAGTTGAATCAAGTGCATACATCTATCGAAGTAAACAATGAGGAGCAAATAGTTGGATCATCTGTCTCACCCTCAAATGAAGAAATAAAGCAAAGAGCAATCTCTTATTTTTCAACCCAAAATCGAGCAGTGACATTGGGAGATTATGAATCTATGACCTATGCAATGCCAGCAAAATATGGGTCCATTAATAGGTGCAACATAATCATGGATCAAGACTCTTTTAAGAGAAATCTTAACTTATATATTCTCTCTACTGATTATAATGGTAAATTGACTCTTGCCAATAGTATTCTGAAGGAAAATTTAAGAATTTGGATATCAAATTATAAAATGATCAATGATACAATCGATATTGTCGATGGAAAGATAGTTAATTTGGGAATTTCTTTCGAAATAATCGGAGATCCAAGCTTCAATAAAGAGGATATATATAGTGAATGTATTAGTGTATTGGCAGAAAAATATTTAAAACCACTACAAATGGGAGACCCCCTCTATATAACTGATATTTATTACGAACTTAATAGGATAAGGGGAGTAATAGACACACAAAATGTATTTCTCATAAACAAAAATGGGGGAATTTATTCGGATGTCGGATATAATATATCAGAAAATTTATCTGCAGATGGAAGATATTTATCTTGTCCAGCAAATGTTTGTTTTGAGGTAAAATTTCCCAATGTAGATATAACTGGAGTGGTGAAATAATGGCGATTAAAAAATACTTTTCTGATGCTGACAATACTATAACAAATGCATTTAAGATGGATTTGCAAACTCGCGGAACAGGCGCAAACATGGGTCTTTCGGACATTTTGGAAACATTTTCAATCTACGGTCAGGCATCTTCTGGATCCACGGAGTTGGAAAGAATATTAATAAAATTTCCAGTAAGTCAAATATCTTCCGATAGGTCTTCTGGGATTATCCCCGATAGTGGAAAAGTTAGTTTTTACTTAAATATGTATAATGCTCCGCATAATCAGACTACCCCAAGGGAAGGCGAATTGGTTATATTGCCTATATCTCAATCGTGGCAAGAGGGCACCGGCCTTGATATGGATGAATATAAAGATGTCGTTAAACAAAATGAGGGATCAAACTGGATAAATGCTGGAAAATCAGCACCATGGACAAGAGAGGGCGGTGACTATTTATCATCGCCGGTATATTCTCAAGTTTTCCCGATTGGAAATGAAAATCTTAAAATGGACATTACAGCTTTGGTAGAAAATTGGATAGATGGAACAATAGATAATTATGGCATTGGAATACACTTTACCTCTAGTCAGGAGGCCTTTTTTTCAAACTCTGTGGGTGCTGATGTGGGAAGCCAACTCTTTAATCCAGGCGGAAGTACAGATACTTGGTATACGAAGAAATTTTTTGGAAGGGGATCTGAATATTTCTTCAAGCGCCCAACAATAGAGGCAAAATGGAATAATACAATAAAAGATGACAGGGGTAATTTTTATGCCAGCAGCTCCCTAGTAACAGCGGAAGAAAATATACAAACCCTGTATCTATATAATGTTATAAGAGGAAGACTAAAAAACATTCCAGGTATTGGAACAGGTCAGTTGAAGGTTTGTATATATGATTCAATATCGGGTGGATCTACAATCGGACCAACTATCACTGGGGGTCATTCATCTACGGGAATTTATACTGCTTCTTTTTCTCTTGATACTACCTCAAGTGTTGCTTACGATAGGTGGTTTGATTTTGGAATGACGGAGGTTTATCATACCGGCACATTCGCAATCACCCAGTACGCAGCAAGTACTTATAGTCCATATCCTAGATTGGTCACAGCTTTGACAAATCTAAAGTCAGTTTATAGTCAAAATGAGACAACAAGATTTGAATTTTATGTCAGAGACAAGGATTGGAGTCCAACAATTTATACTGTCGCAACAACAGAAACAGATACTATGACAATCGAGAGCGCATCCTATCAAATAACTAGAATTATTGATGATTTGATTGTGGTACCACACAATACCGGAAGCGATAATGCTACAGCACTATCATATGATATGAGTGGGAATTATTTTGATTTTGATATGCGGTTGCTGGAGTCTGGCTATTCTTATAAAATTAGTGTTGCATACTATGACGAGTCTGTAGATAGTTACATAGAGCAGCCATATGAGTGGAAATTTAGGGTAGAAAACGCATGAGCATTAGGAATCTTTTTGATGGGGAAACACCGTATTCAATATTCTCCCAAGAGCCGGAGGATATAAGGAATGACGGGGAATCTTTGGGAAATATTTCGGAAACTTGGAAAAATAAAAATAGATTTATACCTCAAATTGATTTTTCCAATCCTGAAAATTTTGCTAGATATGGATCTGCAAAACAATATTATGAAGATTCAATAACAAGAATCTATGAAAATTATCCTTATGACGGCGCCTCAAAAGAAAAACAAGAATTTTTAAATCAATCAACGTACATAGATTTGTGGTTACTGGAGAATAAATATCCGAGAACAAATGGATATATAGATATTTCCGCAGAGGGCTGGGGAGGTGTAGAGCCAGGTGGATTTCCAAATGTTGGAAACTATTATTATGGTCACCCCACCGTGGACGAATACATATATTTTCAAGGAGGCCCCCATACTGCTTCGGGGGGAATGGTCGGGAAAACATTAAATTCGACATTTGATGATTCTAATGTATATGACGAAAATATTTACGATGATCAGGGCTTTACTAATAAAGGAAGCAGGGAAAGTAACCTTAAGACAGATTTTGATAATGGAATTACTGTTGAATTTTGGTTGAAAAAAGAAGCCGTAGACATAAACAGAACACAAAAAGAAGTAATTTTTGATTTGTGGAACAACACAACATCTTCTGCTGGCTCTTATGGTCGAGTTACTCTAGAATTGAATACATTTGATTTATTCGTGGGATCCCCATCTCCATTTCGCCTGACAGTTAGGTCGGGATCTGATGGATTTATAAGTCAGCCATTTGGCGAAAATATAACATTATCAACATTGCAGACATTTGGTCATTATTCCTTTAGGGTATATAACTCTGGATCAGCACTAAATACAGATTTTTATATAAACGGAGATCTAATAGAATCAACTTCATCTGGATCAAATCTTAATGAAGTTACAGGCGCCCTAAACGCACAAATAGGCGCCCTAATTACATCTGCCTCAAATGGAACTTCGGACTTCGCCGGCCGTGGCTGGGGAAAATTCTCTGGATCGCTGGATGAATTTAGATTTTGGAAAGAGTCAAGAACTTCGGAGGATATAGGTCGATATTGGTTTACACAAGTATATGGCGGAACAAATAGCGACATATCAAATGCCTCTTTGGGAGTTTATTATAAATTTAATGAAGGAATTGTTGGAGATTCTTCCATTGATTCATCGGTTCTTGATTACTCGGGAAGAATAACAAACGGGAATTGGACAGGATACACTTCAAATTCTAGAAAAACCTCTTCCGCCATGGTATTGGCAGGCGCAGCTCAAGCAGAGTTCAGGGACCCAATTATTTATCCAGAGCATCCATTGGTTATTTCATTATCTAATGAGATGGAGTTATCTGGAACATATTATGATTACAATAACTCAACTTCATTATATAATAATTTTCCAAATTGGATAATCGACGAAGATACTGCTGGCGATGAAAGTGGAAACCTAAAGAAGCTAACCCAAATAATGTCAAGCTATTTGGATACTCTCCAACTTCAAATCCAAGAAATTAATAAGATTAAAAATATTTCATATGTGAGCGGAAGTAACAAGGAGATTCCATTTTCTGATGAATTGCTGGGACATATTGGATTAATATCTCCAGAAATCTTTACAGATTCTTCTGTATTGAATCAAATTTTTAACAGAGATGAAGAGAAAGATTTTTCTGACGAGCTGTTTAATATAAAAAATATCATATATAAAAACATTTACAACAATATTGTATCAATTTATAAATCAAAGGGTACAACAAATTCTTTCAGAAACTTAATAAGGTGCTATGGAGTAGACGAGAATTTAATTAAAATTAACGCTTATGCGAACAATCTGGTATATAACCTAAATGAAAATTATGATTTTTCATATACAAAGAAGAATTTTGTGGATTTTTATCGACCAGATACCTTCAATTCAACAATATATCAGCAAACCTCTTCCGGAAATCCAAATAGTGTCTCTTTTATTTCCGCCTCTGCCGCCTCTTTGGAAAAATATACATCCTTCACTTACGAAGTCGAAGCAATTTTTCCGAAAAAGAAAGAAATTGACAACAATGTTTATTATGTGACGCCGTTCCAAACGTCCTCTATTTTTGGATTTCATACGGCAGACGCGACAACACCGACAGATTTCTCCTGGCCTTCTACAGATTACGATTTACAAGTATATTCTGTACGACCGAATACAAATAGAAACCAAAAAGATGGATATCTTGTGGTAACTAGTTCTTTTTTCGGAATAGATGTTCAAAGTGATATTATCGAGGATCTATATACCAATAAAAAATGGAATATTGCTTTAAGATTTGGGCCAACACGAAAGCATGCTGACTTAGTAGATGGCACGGATGTTTCCGAGTATGACTTGGAACTTTATGCCGTCAACACAGACGCAGATATAATTAATCAAGAAATTTTGTTAACCAGCTCAGTCACGACTGACGGAGACAAATACTTAACAGAGCCAAAGAGAATTTATGTTGGCGCCCACCGGCAAGATTTCACTGGATCCACAATTCACAGATCTGATTTAAAGATATCTAGTGTAAAATATTGGATGAAACATCTTAATGATAGTGAAATTATAACACACGCTAAAAATTCAGATAATTTTGGATCTTATTCTCCATATAAAAATTCTTATAATTTTGTGACATCTTTAACAGGAACAGAAATTCCAGAAATGGAAACTCTGGCACTTCAATGGAGATTTGATCAAATAACTGGTTCAGATTCTGGAGGTGGAGTACCAACAGTTCCAGATGCGGGATTTACTGTTTTAGATTATTCCTCTGGATCCTCTGAAATTTCCCAAAGATACTCCTGGATGGGGAATGTCGTAGGAAAACAGCATACTGGCCGCGCAGATTTCTTCTATCCAGAAGATATAAAGGCCATAAATGTTGAATTTTTGCCAGTCGCAAAACAGACAACTCCGGAAATAGTAAATTCATACGATATGGTCAAGGTCTTCAATATCGAGGACGAGCAGCTTTTTACAAAACAAACTCGCCCAGTAAATTTCTACTATATGATAGAAAAGAGTATGTATCGCGCAATAACTGATGAAATAGTGAACTTCTTTTCAACAATTTTAGATTTCAATAATCTAATAGGCGATCCAGTAAATCGATATAGGCAAGAATATAAAGCTCTTGGTAAACTAAGGAGTTTGTTTTTTGAAAAAGTAGACGACACTCCCGATGTCGAGAGATATATTGAGTATTATAAGTGGATAGATAGCTCATTATCAGAAATGTTAATGAATCTTTTCCCAGCTTCGGCGATTAAGCAAGATGGCTTGAGGACAGTTATAGAAAGCCACATCCTGGAAAGGAATAAATATTGGAATAAATACCCCACAGTAGACATGAAGCAATCAGATCCTGAATCCGGAATCCGTGGCATTAATGAACTGCTGTATAATTGGAAATCCGGACACCGCCCCGTAAGCGGCGAAGAAAGAGAGTCTTGCTTTTGGTGGAAAGAGCGCGCTGAAAGAGGTGAGCCCCCTCTTGCCACCGGGGATGCCGGCGTCGATTCTGATAAAGAACAAATTTTATCGACAACAATCTCTGCATTAAATAGAAAATTCTCAACTCCACTCAGACTAAAGGTTGATGAATCAAAAATAATAAGTACAGGCTTGAATATTAAAAACAATATTCGAGAAAATATTAAAAAATCTGTCAAATTTGGGGTTTCTGAAGGGATTGAGGTCCCGGCAGACAAGTTAGATTCCACAGTAAATTGTGTTGACGATTTAACACCAGTGTCTAAAATAAAAATTCCTTATGAAATTCAGAACAAAATAAGTGCCGACCCATATATGACCGCAGCTGGGGATTTATTGGCCCCATTTGTGTCTATTGCCACAGAAAATTTCTTAAAAAATGGAATAACTATAAATTCCGGATACAATAAAAAAATAAATGATGAGTTTCAACCAGGATTTAGTATTGAAAATATGCATATTGACTCGTATATAAACTCGGAAGTCCCTCTTCAGGGCCCCTTTACTGAAAAGTGGGTGGGAGGAAATCAACACCGCCATATTCCACTGAATAGGGGAACAGACAATTCATCAAACAGGCCTGAGGCTTGGAATATGGAATTCCAATCAGTCCCAACGGCTCTAAAATTCATACACCAGCCAGTTAATAGCCCTCGCGCAATGCTTTATCGCGACATGGTTGCTAAAAGAATCCTTAATATTAAGAACATAAAGGATAATGCGGCCACTGGTGAGCTTGGAAATTATAGAAAAGATTATGAAATTGTACAAACCTGCGGAAGAACAGAAAATAATTCTGCATTTGTGAAGGCAGGCGGCTTTAGTGTAACAGAGTCACCATCACCATATGTGGCGGGCTTGAGTGATTATACAAAGCCACAAAGAGGAAGGACTGAGCACGTCTTTGTCAATAGGTTTTCATCTCCCGGAGACCCATCTACTGCCGGCGACTCCGATGGCGGACCACAATTAGATCCCGAAGCGGCTGAATTTTCAGTTTATAACGCGATTAATTATAGAAATACGGAAGTAAGGGAAATACAGAGGCTCCTATTAGCATCTCACGTTAACCAATTTGGGTTTTATTCAGATTCCTTTGGCATTGGCAACGGCCCGTCTTTCGTAAATTCATTAAACTACAACGGAACAGGCAGCGTTTATCAGGTTAATAGAAATACAATTAGACAAATGAAAGATTCGGGGTCGACAACGGTTACGGCATCGGTTTATAATAACTTTTATGTCCAGCACCCAATTCCAAGAACAGACTTACAATATGCTTGGATAACCGCCTCGGCCATTTCTTATAATACGTTTGGATATCTTCCTTATGACGGCGAAGGCGATTTGGTAACCTTCTCTTCCGCGAGTGATTTTGTTTCATATACCCGCACTGGCTTTCTACCTTCGCCATCATCTTTTGGATCTGACAAAAAAGAGCTTGGATCCTTTGGGGCTGGACCATCTGCATACACAATTACGGAATTTATTCCAACAGTCTATAGTTGGTTAAACTATAATGTTTATGAGCCGCTGGAATATTTGAATTCTTTTACAGGATTCAGTCCGACAGATGTAGACATTTCAAGTTCCGTTAATGGTAAATTAATTGATGGAGGATTTATGGGAAAACTTCCTTTTGATGGAAAGCCTTCTCTTCTAAATGCCACCCTGCTTAAGAGAAACGGACCTTATCGGCACCCCTCCTGGAAACAAACCCGAGGTTATGAAAATCCATTAGTCAAAAAGTGGAATAGCTCGAATATTACTGCGTATAATTTGAGAGATGATAACGCGAAATTCAGAGAAGATCCTCCAATTATATCGAAATATAAGCCAATGAATCATATTTTGAAGGTTGCAAGAAATGTTGTAGATTCTGGCGCGCCAATGATAACTTTTGACAACCTTAGGATTAACAGTTCTTATGGAAACGAGAAAACATTATTTGCAAATAGGCAAATATCTCTTGATATTGAAAAATCTAATGATAATTTCCTAACATCATATGATAGGGTGTTAAATTTATATACAAATAGTGCACTAGATGTTGTAGCAAATCCCGTTCAAGAAATAAAGTATTTTTCATATCAAGAACAAATATATCCCTCCACTATAAACATGTATAGTAAAAGAAACAGAGAGAGGATTGGATATAAAAATACATTTTGGAGAAATTCAAGAGAAGATAGGACTGATCTGGGCAAAGATAAATTTGGCGGAGAAAATTCGCAAGGATATGTTGTATCTCAGAGTGCGTGGGCACTTGACGCCGCAGAGCAATTTGGAACAGGATTGTCAACATACATAGCGGAAAGTGCGTCCATTGGGTCGTCCGGAGAACTTCAAAATGATTATACAATGGCTTATAGATTAATCGACGGAAATGTCGGTGACGACGAGGCCATTCTACCTTCTCCAATATACGCAAGAAAACATACGATGGGAAGCGTTTATTCAGCGGTTTCCCCAACTGGACCACAAGCACTCCGAAATGCCGTTCTTTCTCCAACTTTCCTAACTTCGTCTGAATTAACTGCCTCCGCGTGGCCAACTATTTCCACGTTCAATCAGTTGGGTCACATATCAATTTTCGGGGGAAATGCCAAATTTGAAGCTCATGAGATGGCGGGATATATTGAAGATGGTCAATTTATATCATCACCATCAACTCCGTTTTATGACAAATATGAATTATATGTTCATAATATGAGGCTAAAAAATAAAGATATGTCATTAATTCCCGAATTTAGGATAAGTGATCATATTCAAAAATATTTGAATGATTCAAATGGATTTTTAGCATCGAATACTGCTTCATTTTCGATTTTCGGAATAAATCAGGACAACACAGAGACAGTTTTTTATAAAACTACAGGCAGCCAGCCATTCCTCTATGATATACAAGTTTCTGAGGATACTCCTCAAAATAGTGGGCAAGATAATTTTTATAGAATTTATTCATTTTCTGATTTTATGGAGTACTTTGATATAGTTTCCGAAGAGCATGACAAAATTGAAGATCTACCAAAATCACTGACTCTTAGTTGCAAGGCCCTGATGAAATTCATAGCATATGATGGTTTTTATCCGGCCGAAAGAACGCTGGAAATAGCAAATGCATTTTCTGAAAGTTATGCACCGTTCGTCGTGGGGTCAACATATTCTAAGGATATACCAGGCCTTGGATCCAGCTCGGCTATTGCTGGAGATATAGATACATTGAAGATGCGACCCTTTATGGCACCATTTTTCTCGCCGGGGATTATGTATAATACTATAAAATCTGGCATCGCTGTTGATTATCCGATCTACACATCGTCTTATGAGACAATTAGATATTTCAATTATTCTGGCTCTGGTGCACCCGCTGCGGTAGACTATAGCGATTATTATGCAGTTGGGAGGGACGCAGGAGAGGGTGGTATATTACATCACAGGTTCTCATTTGAGTCATTACTTGATCCGGTATCAAATATTAAAGATATTAGTATCTATGATATGGAACCACATCCATCTTGTTCAATTCCTGTTACTGCCAAACTTCAAAATCCAGAAGAGTCAGACCTCAACTTAAATAATTATAAGCTCATAGTTAATAACTTTTTTGGAGAAATTCCCAATTTTTTCTTAAAAAACGAATCATTAACTTCTCTTATTTCAAAAAATCAAGAAGATGGCTTTACTGTTAAAAATGGAGAATATTATGGAATGCGTATAGCAATAAGGGGGAAAAAATCCACAAATTCCCTCGGCCGGGAATCCGCAGGAGACGTCCCTCAGCAATTTGGAAAAGCTCGAATAGGAGTACCCTCCGACGCCCTTAACGAGCCTGAATTAATGACTATGTATTCTAGACCATCGGCTTTCGGGCCACCAATGGCAGGAACGAGTTCCTTTTCCGGAACATTTGATGCATCCCCCGGCCTTATCGTCGATACTCTTTTAAATGATTCTGTGAATGGTTATTATACCCCATATACTCCCCCTTACTATATTGGCGAGGCATGGGCAGATGTTATGTTCCAGGCCTCCGCTGACGGGAATGTCACTTTAGACGAAATTTTTGCAAACGCATCGGTAAAATATTGGAGAGTATTTAATAACTTTATCAATGGCTTAAGTGCTGGAGGGCATTGGCCAAGCGGAGAGGATAATAGTTATCCAATGCATCAAAAGAATATCAATCTCAATGCAATGCAGATTTCATCATCTGTTAATTTATTTCTTAAAGAATTTGTCCCCAGCAATGATTTAACAAAACTTACTCCTCGTTGGGTAATTCAGAGTAAATTCGAGACTCCAATTTTAAACTTTGGAGATCAAAAAACCTCTCCCCTCAATTTTGGAAATATCACAACTCCAACTACCGGTAGCGACCCGTGGTTGGGTTATTGCGGGAAAACAACGACTCCCATTGGAATGTGGCATCAATTTGGAACAATCCCGGAGGGAAATAATGGTATTTCTTTGGAAGTCAGGGAGATATCACAACAATGGAGGGAATATGCGGCAAATCCTGGCGCGCTCATCGGTGGAACCCCCCTCTCTCCAGAAGATAGGGCATTTTATAATGACGGGAATTTTAAATCCCTCGCAGAAGTTGTTGGATTTAGTGAATCAACAGCTGGCGCCCCAACGACCAAGGTATCAAGAATGGGAAAACTCTCAGACTCTAAAAAAGTATATGAGGCCGTTGTCGCGGTACCATTTGTTGAAAACGAGGCAATTAAAAAATTGGGAAAAGCTGAAAATTTAAATAGAGATAAAAAGCTGTTTTTCGAACTTCCTGTGATAGCGTCTTTCGCAGAAGACACAGAAATAAACAAGAGGAATCCGAAAGTTCTATTCCCACCAGGTACAAGTCAAGATATTCTCGACATGGCAGAGAAAGTTTGGAAAAGGTATGTTTTCCCACCACAATTTGATTTTATAAGAAATTTAAAAGCGAAGCCAGTTGCTATGTATATATTTGATTTTGAACACACTTTTGATAAAAATGATCTATCTTATATATGGCAAAATATTGCTCCGAAATTTGGAACTCAGTTTAAGGAGTCTGTAGCAACAATATCTCACCCACTGATGACTGGGGAAATGATAAAAACTATGAAAAACAAAGTAAAATGGATGGTATTCAAAGTAAAACAAAGGGCAGAAACTAATTATTACAATAAGATTGTTGGATCTTCCAAAGCGGAAGATAGGCTATTTGGTTATAATTGGCCTTATGATAACTTTTCAATGGTGGAGTTTGCTAAAATGGATGCACAAATTTCTTATGGTTCTCCACTTACTCTTGACGCATCTACTGCGCCAATATCACAAACTGGACTGCCTCCAACCAATGATATATCGCTAACAAACTCGTCCACAACGGCCGAAGCGAAAAAGAGAAAATCAGACGTATTAACGCAGGGCGCTGTTGCCAAGCAATTATCTGAACAGGAGAAGAAATAATGCTCTTTTTAAATAAAAAAGAAGAAGTTTTAGATTTAAAATTAACTCCATATGGAAAATACCTTCTCTCAAGAGGAAAAATGCGACCAGTTTATTATGCATTTTTTGATGATAATATTGTGTATGATTCTGAATTCGGAGGATTTTCAGAAAATCAGAACGATACGCAGGGCAGAATAAGGGAGCTTACGCCACAATTACAGACACAATATAAATTTACCGGAAAATTTGAAAAAAGCATAGAAGTAGATTTTGGAACCGGAGACAAACTTACTCCGACTATACCATCCGAACGAACAAGCTTATCCAGTGATCTGGGAAATTCAAAACCATCAAGCGATAAGTTACCCGCAATAAATATTAGATTTCTCAAGGGAGAAACAGATTCATACAATTTGGACTATGAAACAAAATTTGGTAAAAAGAAGATTCCACAAATCAATATGACAATGGAATATTTAATTGATGTCGGTAAATACGATTTTGAATTTGAGGGCGGAGAAGCAATGGATGACCACTCCCTGGAGGGAGCCGCACTATTTTATGAAGATCAACTGACAAGTCCGAGCATCATCTCCAACGCCGCAGACGACGGCACCTTTTTGAAGATAATAAACAATTATATTTTAGCAGACATAGTGGAAGAAAATACAGATTTCAAAATGGAGAACTTCGATGTAGAGGTGTTTGAGATCACCACGGATGAGACTGGTGAAGAACAGTTGATATCTTTAAGTTTCGCAAAAGATATCAGAAAAAAGATCGTCAACAATATATTGTTAGACGAGGCCGATGAAGACGAGGATTTGGAAATCCAATTAACTACTGATAATGTAGAATATTATTTTGATATTTTTTATGATCATGATGTTGACAGAGAGTTGATAAGTAATTCTGTTAGTATTTTGCGATCACAAGGGTTTTATACGGATGAGAATTTTGTATCTGAAGATAATCCTTTTATAAAATTGGCCGTTGCCGACATTTATGGCACAAATGTTTCTTCAGAAGATTTATGTGAATAGGAATTATTTTAGATGACAACAAAAGATAAAAAATCTATAGGAGCAGCCCCCGCATCCAGGACAACAGAAAGAAAAAGTCCTTTTGGTTCCGGTGTAATCTCCCGCAGAGTCAGAGTCGCGGATGGACGTAGGGTTAGCCGCACTCGATCAGCACTGTTGTCCTTGGAAAGTAAGAATATTTCCATTAAAAATATAAATTTATCCTCAACTGAAGATAATGATGAATACTCTGTAGAATTGAATTATCAATTAAAAACCGGTGCAGATGGTTTTGGGTTGCCCTCTCTTGATTTATCGAAAAATTTAAATATGTATATGAGGGTATATATAGTAACAAGCGAGAGTAGAGATAGAACTTTGTCAGTAAAGTCTAACCTAAGATCCCAAGATATTGATGATAAAAAAGCCGGCATAATAACGTTTACTCCTCAAAAATTAACATTTCAAACCTTTCTCGAAGATGGAAGCGTTAATCCAAAAATAAAGGTAGATTATGCGAGAACATCTAATAATCCAATTGCATATCATTATCCATTCTCAATGAAGAGTTCCCCCAAGAAAACAAATACTTTAGTTATATATGTTTTTATGCAAACCGGAACATCTCAAAAAGATGCTGCATTCAGTAGAATTCCAGTTATAGAGAATGGTAATCTCATTATTTCTTCAAAGATCGAAGATATGAGAACAGATTATTATGATAATTTATTTGATTTCGATATATTTTCTCCAAACACACAGAGAAAAAATTCTAATATTTCTGATTTGTTTGCTTCGTATGGAAAAGATCAAGATGTAAAAGGTGTCTTTTTCTTTGATAAGGGACAATTTTTAATAGATAATAGTAGATATGGTCAAATCCTAGAAAGACAAAACGGAATTTCTTCAGAAATATTATCGATGTTGAATAATTCAAAAATAGCTAGCATAATATTGAAGAGGAGAGAGGTTAAAAATATATTAAATTTTGATCCAATTGGAACAAAAGAGAAAATTTCCGTAAATAAAGATCAAATAAATAAAATTGTTATTGAAACTTCCGATAATTTATTGGCGGATTCTCCAACTTTAATAAGGGCCGCCAAGTCGAGCAAAATCGATGACACAATATTGGCAGAAATATCAGAAATAAATCTCCCAATTCAGATTGATTCTGCATCTGCGGAAAACATGTATCTAAAAGTATACGGTTTCAGCGATTATGATACATTATTGGGGGGCAAATATAGCTATTCTGTATCACTAAGGGTACAAGATGGAATATTGCTGTGGCTAATAGAGTCTTTGAAAAAATTGGAAAATGCACAAAATTTACTGCAAACATTCAACATTTCTCGCCCAACAGAAATGGGCAGCGCACTAGCTGCCGTCAACAATATCCTTAATATTTTGTTTACTTTAAATTCTAATATTAAGGATATTGAGACCCAAAGAAAATATCTTCAAAATTTACTGAAATATGAGAAAACCACATCTGAATTAATGAGACACAACCTGTCATTAATATCTAAATTATCTGAAATGATAGGGAATGCGGGAGTAATCTCTCAAGTAAACTCACAATTTTCAAAATCATATTCAAAAAATAATTCAGATTTATTTTTCCTACAATTCGAAAAGGATTTTAAGACATACGCAGACTTTTTAGATGCGACAAATCTAAATTATGATTATCTCAACATAAACAAAAACAGTAATATTGGTATTTCTAAATTTACAGATGTAGATTTTCTGTCTAGATGCGAATTTGATTTTAGAAGACTAATAAAAGACTATCAATTTGATTCAGGAGAGATAGATTTCAGTCAATTAAATTCTGATATATCTCTTGGTCTGACCGGTCCGACTGATCCCTTTAAAGAATATCGCGGACTTTTTGATTTTGAGGAAAACTATTGTTCATTCTTGGCACCGAAAAAAATAAATAATACAATATTAACAGAAACGAACTCATTTGATAACGGAGTTTTTAATGATCAAAATTATAAAAACAAATATGACACGAGCCTCCCATCAAATCTGTCAATATCTTATTTTTTGCAATCAATTGGTATATCGATAGGTGAATCATGGTGGACGGGAAATACTGATCCATTAGATTTGGAAAATGATTCTTATATAAATTCCACAGAGCAGGGATTCACTGATGATTTTAATTCAAGCGCTCCAGAGGCAATTCCAGACTCATATGACACTGTTGTTGGAGGCTATGAGGGACAAATTGATGAAACAAATAAGTATACTTCCTTTATCAATTCTATTTTGAGAGAAGAAGAAGGGTGGGATTTATCTGTAAATAATTTTGACATTACAAACCAGCCGATGAGCCTACTAACGAGGGAAGAGATTGATAATCCGCCAAAGCGAACAAAGCCAGGAAGATCAATAAGTTCTCTAGACTCAACAGTTGATCCGGCCATAAGGTTGCGGCAAGAAATAGAAAATTTACCAAATCACATAAAGGCTATTTTTGCTTCAAAATCTGACAAAACTGTAAACCAATGGTTGAATATGGTTAATGATTTTTTTGCAAGTCCGGATAATTATTATATGATAAAGGAAAATTATATGAATTTGGTAAAAATAGAAGTATTATCTGAATTTGAAAAAGATTCTACTGGTGCTCCAAATGTTAAGTCTCCAAAATTTACCAAATTAACTCGCTCAAAGGTGAGAAATTTAGAATCTGGGAGATTTATACTCTGCAGGGCAACCCTATATTCGGATCAGAAATATAAAATAGGAAGCTCTTTCGGAAAAAGAAAATATTCAGATAAATATTTCTTGATCGAGGGCACTTTCACGATAGGTATCACGGGTGCACCAATTTTTAACGCCAGCGCCACAACGGAATCGCCATTCGGTCCAGAAGCCCCGTTCGAACCAGTTGACGTTCCGGAAGCCGTACAAGCTGGAATATTCCCGGCCAGCAATATTAATTTGGGGAATTAACAGATGACAGTAAGAGAAGACGCAAAGATTAATAACAAAGATTTTGTTTTAGCGGAGAATTATGATTCTTCTACGGATCTAGTTAGACAAAATATAGATAGCTATTGGACTGATAAATTCAGTAATGGTAAAAAAATCATTCTAAATCCTGATGCGCCCTTCAAATTTTATCAAGCAGATGGAAAGAGCGGTAATAAAGCAAATATGGAAATAGAGGAAATTGGTTCGGATGAATTTGAGCCGTTTTTCCTTCTGATTCCAGGAACAGACATCGTAGAAATAATTGAGATCCCAATATATTCAGAGAAAGTCACATTAACTCCAAATTTGGATTTACCAATCATAAATGTTTCTGATTTGCGACAATCACCCCAATCTGTATTCGAAGATTTTGCTGAACAACTGAGAGAATCTTATAGTGGTGAGGGCTCTGACGCTATTCTTGGGCCATATTCTGATCATTATTTAGAAATCGACGCGCCAATCATGTATTCTTCGAATATTAATAATAGATCCCTAATAGTGGGGGAGGTGGAATATACTTTCAATTATGGAAATGAAAATTATGAATCGTCCATATCTTCTGCTACCGTTTTGGAAAAAAGATTATTAAATTTTTATAAATATTTTGGAGATAAAGAAACAAGAACTCAATATAGCACATTTTATGATAAGGACACAAAAACAACAAAAAAATTAGAAGTCATTGTGACGCCTGATCCGCTTGACCCATCAAGAGAAAATGCTCTGGCATCACTGAAAAGCAGCGCCACGGGACTTTTTATTGAAAATATAGCAGATTATTTTATAACAAAAGAAAATTTTAAAGATAGTTCTGCGCTGCTGGAAAATGTTGATATATTTCCATTTTTTGCAAAAATCTCTTTTGGAAATCCGCCAGGAAATGCAGAAGAGGATGATTTCAGAAGTGCTATATATGACGGTCTTTTGGCAACGGCATTCTGCGACATCATGAATCAAGAAATATCCACATTGGAGGGTTCCCTAAAGCTGGATCCAGAAAGTCCCGTTGTCTCAACTCCGTTTATAGGCACCTTTCTCTCATCTAGCTATCTGGATGAAAAACAGGAGGATTATGAAGAGATATATCAGATACAAGAAAATAATCTAAAAGTATTTGATGCGTTGAAAATATTGCGAAAAATGTATGAGGCGCCTATTTCTACCGATCCAACTGAAGAATCTTCAATATATAAGAATTTTTCTGAAGAAGCTAGCTTTACCAAAAATAACTTAATAGGTCCCCTATCCGACAAAACAATCGAGACATCATATTTAGAAAATTTAGACAAATTAAAAGAAGAATATCAAAAATTATTGGATGAAAATTCCAGAAGCTATAAGGACGTTGTATTAGGGGTGAAGCCGCATACATCAAAGGTTTTATTTTATAGAATTGCAAAATTTGAAATAGGATCAATAACGCCAATTCAGAATTTTTGGATCCCCGCCGAAAATACATATTTGGGATTAAATTATATTGATTCTCAAGTAAAGTATGGAAAGAAATATAGATATAAAATTTTTGCCTATAAAATGGAAGTCGGGTCGGAATATGCATATCAAGAACAAATCTCCATTTTGGAAGCCTCTTATGGCGCCAGTTCTTTCGGTGACGAATTTTCTATTGTTGGCGGTACTTCTGGATTTTTAGAAGAAAGTTTTGACGAAATGCAAAAATTAAAATTCATAGCAGAAATTAGAGACACGATTTCCGATCTAGGAGTTCCCAATGCAAACGCTATAGCTGATGCCTTTATTGCCCAAAGTTTGGTAGAAATAGGGTCCACAAGTAAGGAGGGATTTTTCGGCTTAAGAACATCTTATCAAAAAAATATTCAACCTTATACTGATTTTATCAGGAGTATTCTGAATACCGGGACCGGCGCCGACCGTTTTGGAAACGAAATTTTAAAAGAAGAAATAGATCCGGTGGTCTTGGGAAGATTTGAGGATATAGTAGACCTAGAGACGAACATATACGGCTCAAAGGGTTTTGGTAGTTCAACGATTCCCGGAACTTTCAAAGATATAGATCGTGCAGGAGGGCTATTGGATTTTGTACAATGGAATACTCGTGTGTCCAAATTCTTATCAGAATTTAGAGATATTGTCCTTTCCCGTGAGGATTTTAGTGATTTTGACGAGGGAACTGCTGCCGCAATCTCTGGCGCCATCGGCGGTGCATCGCTTATTGTTGGCGGGGGTATTGGTACCGTTCTGGCCGGCGTCGGCTTGTTGGGCGCCCTTTTGATCGATTTGATCAGTAACGGGATAAAA
>Ga0255048_10000157_pt1 | contig 47751 bp, 51 predicted proteins | sample JV7_2_2_MG_FD_183619 | JGI IMG/M metagenome (GOLD analysis project Ga0255048, IMG submission 183619) | Seawater microbial communities from Jervis Inlet, British Columbia, Canada - JV7_2_2 | ecosystem: Environmental > Aquatic > Marine > Inlet | place: Canada: British Columbia | collected 2016-10-06 | reverse complement strand
GAGAATAAAAAAGTAGTGGTTAAGAACGTAGCCACTGGCGTCCAATGCGATTGCTGCGAGAAAAAGTATAGCCTTGCAGATTTCAAGGACCAAGGAATCTCTGTCACGGCCTTCCACGCGGAATGGGAGGACACTCTCGAACGCTTCGACCTTTGCTCTGGCGCTTGCTACGTTAAGCAGTTGGTCGAAACGGTTGAAGATTTCAAAGGCTACGCCACAGCTACCGTCTTCGAGATGCCGATAGCGATGGCTGAGGTTGTCGTTGCGATGCTCGGCGGCCATAACAATGTTATGGTAAACGTGCAGTGGGACGAGATGAAAGCCGTACCGAAGTCCGAGTATTTTAAGTTCAGTAAGGACCGCCGTATCGCTGAGATCGTCAACACGTGTCCCTTGCACCCTCAAAAGCGCGACATACTGATGACTAAGTGTGTCCACAATCGGGAAACAATGACTAACACAGGGACCGTTGAAGAAAGGGACATTGATCGGTGGTCCTGGGTCCTTGGAACTAAAATGGTGGTAGTACGATGACGCAACCAAACGTTGTAATAACAGGTGTCGAGGCTTTTGTACCAGAGTGTGCTGAAACACCTGTCGAGGGGTGGACCCAACACGGTAACATACACGGTATCTATTATGCTACGTGGTCAAGGACCGTTAACGGTGTTTATCAAGTCATTACTGTTGGCGCAGTTAGTGGAGATTACTGGGTCACGTTTCATCCCGGCATTCTAGCATTTGAATCTAAACACGCGACCTTTCAAGAAGCTTTAGACTTCTGCGGCTAACCATAACAATGTTTAGGTGCCGCCCTCGTGCGTACGCGGTCCTTAAAAAGGCGTACGCGCGCGCGAGGAATAGTAACCGCCCCACTTGACAAATAACTCAGATGTGTTATAATAAGGGAGTCGAGAGACACCCCGAAGCACCCTGCTTCGGGACATGACCTAAACAATGTTAGGGTGATTATTATGAGCCAACGAGTTAAAGAAATCCTGATGCGTCGTGACGACGTGACCGCCGAAGAAGCCGATGCGACTATCGCAGCCTTCAAAGCGGACTTTGAAAAGTGCCTCGCCACCGGCAGCATTTGGGCCGCCGAAGACCTGCTCAGCGACCACTTCGGTTTGGAACCTGACTACCTGATCGACTTCCTCTAAACAACCACTAAGGACCGAGGCCCGAAAGGGCCTCGGGTTTTATTATGACAGCCATTTACAACCCTGAAACGGACGAGTGGGATTCGCACACTGATGACTTTCTCAGTCTCTTGAAAGCCGAAGTCAAAGCATCTGACAACTACTCTCCCAGTTACCGCGATATGGCCCTCTGGCATGTTGATTGGGTCAGCGACACGCTCACTGAAATCTCGGAAGACGGTGGCGATGTGGCGCTCCACATGAAGGCGCTGGCGGGTCACTTCTTTTTGAATTGTACCGCCGGACCGCGTTGCGATGCCCTTATCAAGTGGGCGTTTCACGGCGGGACCGTTGAAGAAATCGAAACTTTTATTGGGATGTTTTCAGCATGAACTTTTACAACGCACGAACAGACATCTTTGAATACCACCGTTGTTTCGTGGACGACCTCCGCGAAGAACTGTCAGACGAGCGGTGGTCGGGTAACTTTCTCGACTACGCCCTCACCTGCTTCGAGCAACTCATCGAAGAGGGTATCGACCGCGGTGATGGTCGCATGGTCCGTCGCGGGGTTGACCTGTTGGCTTCGACGATTGCGCTCCAGTGTGGCTTGAATCATACTGAATCGAGTCCAACGCTCGCGGCCCTCAGCTCGTGGATTATCGAGGGCGGTTCCGACCCCGCGTGTGTGAGCGCGTTCATTAAAATCGCGCGAGGGATGATGCGACCTAAACATTGTTGTGGTACTCGCCCCGAGGACCGCGTCCCACTTGACAAATATCCCTGATGTGGTATAATGGATATAGTTGAGTGCATTCTGCACTCAACAACACCAACCCAAAGGAACATGACCAATGAACACTCTCACAACACTCCGCGACGCACTGCACGCTGTCGCCAATAACGTAGAACAGTCTGAGATGAACGTACTCGAAGCGACCCTTACCGCTCTCAAGATTCTCGGCGAAGATGCCGACATGATGCCTGAGTACCAAAACAATGTTAGGGCGGAAATTGAACTGCGGAAGGCGGCAGCGATGCTGGAGTACCGGAGCGAACGTCTTCTCCTTGGGGACATGGCGTTCACCGAAGATAACCTGAACGACATCAGGTACAACCGTTTCACCGTGGGCCAGGTTATTCGAGGCAAGAGATTGACCCTTCGTGATGTTCACATCATCACGATGTTCGCGAATTTGAACAAAGAACACGGGGCTTATGACGACCTCGTTGCTTACGCCAAGACGCGTCGCCGGTACGAAAAAGCAGTCGCGGCCCGTGCAAATTTTGAAGCGGCGGTGAAGTCATGACACACGTAAGACTCAGTTCATTGAAACTTCCTAGCGTCCGGCTTCGTCCTGACGATTCGTACGACAACACGAAACTCAAAGCGGACATCGAGGCCCACGGTATCACCCGAGCCCTAAAAGTTGATGGAAGGGATATGGTCATCTATGACGGTATCCGTCGCTATGAGGCGCTGATTGAACTCTACGGTTCTTCCCACGATGTCTCCGTTCCGGTGGTGATGGTATGAACGCCAAACAAGAATTCCTCGAACATATCGCCAAGGCAAACTCTCCCGTCAAGCACGTCAGGATTGAAGTGACTCCAAGGTACCCTGCTGAACCAATCAAGTTCGAGGGAACGCTGGAACGCATTCTCCGCCTTCTGGACTTCGACTACGACTCAGGCTACGGCCGCCAGTACATCGACGGAATCATTTGGTACGAAGACGGTACTTGGTCCACGAGGGGCGAGTACGATGGCTCGGAGTGGTGGCGTCACCACCGTTGTCCTGAAATTGGAGGTGAGTGATGTCACCCTTGTCACCCTGTTCCGCGGTCCTCCTTTGGGCGTTCATCGGACTTACTGCAATCATTCTAATCTCAGGGCTATTCGGGTGACACTCGTTCCGAGTGTCACCCCTATTGACCCCCTATTGACCCAAACAATGTTTGGGTGAGGGCATACTGCCCTTACCCAAACGCTAACCCCCACAAGGAGACGAGTCACAACGGCTCGTATTGACCATGAAGAAAACACAAAAGAACATGAAACTGACCGACGCCAACTTCCACCCTTCGGAAAATGTGCGGAGCGAAACCGGTAACTACGATTACGAGAACGACCCTACGGATAAGAAGCTGTACGAGTCGATCAAAGCCGCAGGACTGATCGACGAACTCCACGTCAGCGTGAATGCTGATGGTTCGTTCAAGAAACTGCTGAAAGGCTACCGCCGATTGGGTGCTATCCTTTCCCTCGCCGAACGGGAGGAAAGCATTTACAAGGACCACTTCCCCTTGGGAAACATCCCTTGTTTCGTTTACAAGGACTTGACGGCGATGGAAGAGTTGACCATCATGGCCGACCACACCACCGGCAAAGGTCTTTCCGAAGAGGAAGTCTATAAGACCGTCGAACTCTTCCTTGTCGTCGCCGGAACGAAAGGTATCGAGCGTGTTTCCGCTCAACTGGGTATCAATAAGAAGACCCTGTACAAGTACCGCAACCTCCACACTCTCGCCAGCAAGTACGGTGGCGATCACGAAGTCGAAGGAGAAGAACGCTGGCGTGGCGCTAAGTACAACGAGTGGCGGAAAGTGGCGGGCTTTTTCCCTGTCACGTGGACTGCCATCGGTGCCGCGCTCGATGCCTGTAAGAACGGGACGTGCAAAAAGGCTGGCGATTACGAAGGGCTCGACGTTGAAGAGATTTGGGCGCTGGTCCAGTCTCAGGAGAAGCCGGTCAAAGAGACCATGCGAACACCAAAAGAGGTTCGTGAGGCCATCGCACTGCTGAACACCGCTGGCGACTTCGAAAAGGCACTCGCACTCGAATGGGTGATGAAGGACCACGAAGAATTAGCTGAATAGTAACGTTTCGCGGCACGCGTGCCGCGATTATTGCGACTAGCATCGCGGCCCGCGGTACCTAAACATTGTTTGGGTCCCGCGGGACCTTTTAGGTCGATTAAGTCCTTTAACGCCTTTAACATATATACGTATATGGTAACAAATATCCCAAACAGGGTCGTTATCGAAAAAATAGTTATTTATCCATTTAGTGGTTGGTTTTCTTAAAATATAGATGTCATATGAAAATCGTACCTCTAAAAGAGCACGTGCCGATTTAGGCATAAACAAACCAGTAAATGACTAAACTTTATCTATTCTCTTACTTTAAACTATTAAATTAGTAAGGTAATAAGTAAATAAAGAAGTAAGTAACTAAGGGATGTTCTTGCTGTTGGTGTTTCTTCGGCCCGCGGACCGTGGCAACAACAAATTAACGCAGTGTTCCCAATAAACTGAATGTCTCTGGGACACGGACCCTGTAAAGGAAGCAGGATGTCAGGAATCGAAGTTTTTTTATAGGTAGGGTACACGGTCCGCGGTCCTAAGAACCGACGCTCGAATTACTCGGGCCTCGTTTCTTAGGACCGCGAACCTCGTTTCTTAGGTCCGCGGTCCTCAGTAATCGGGTACGCGATTACTGATTACTGATTACCGACCACTAAGGCACGCGGTCCTCGACACTCGGACCGCGGACCGCGATTACTGAGTGCCGAGGTACTCGTGCCGCGGACCGCGGACCTAGTGCCTCGTCACGCGGACCGCGGACCTAAACAATGTTTAGGTCGCCGCGTTTGGTTTTAAAAATTTGGTCATGGTTCAAAGGTCAGGCGTCGGCAACTCGGTCGGCGTCTGACCGGCGGCTACACCCCACACATATATATACTCGCCACACTGTGTATGTAATATAAAAGAAGTCTTCTCTCAGCAGTGGTCAGGAAATCGGACAGGCTGGGTCCGATTTAAATGGGACACGACTTGTCCGATTAAATTTGAATTTTCAGAATTTTCAGAAAATTGTGAAATTCAGAATTTTCAGAAAATTGTGAAAATCGCTAGCAAGGCGCGTGCCAACTTTCTCGGACGCGACTTGTCCGAATTAGAATTAACCAATTTTGTGGGGCCGATTAACCGTCCCTAAATCGAGCGTAAAACTACTTGCATCGTTGAGAAGCCGAAAAGCATATCCTATGCCCTAGCAAATTCAAATGCGTTGTAGCGCGTTCTAGGGCTACTCACGGGCACGCGCCCCGGATACGAAAAAAGGGGATTTGTGGCAATCAATTTCCGATTGCGCTTGACAATGCACGCGCACCCGATACACGCGCGCCCGTTCAATTATCGCGCGGAAAGGTTTTCCGGTGCCGGAACCTAAACAATGTTTAGGCGAAATTTAGACGTTGACACGTAACGCGGTTTGCCTGTATGGTGTTTGAAGTGCTGGCAACACTGCCAGCACACAACCCGATAGAAAGATAAGACAATGAAGAACATCCACTTACAAGCCGCACAAGCAACTTGCACCCTGATCACTGAGACAGAAGGACTTTCTATTGTTCGCCGCGTGGTGGCATTGTCCGATGCATTGGACGACATGCGGGACAACGACGCCCCCTATGAAGTTTACGATTACATTGCCGCGTTCTGTGCTTTGTCCCGCCAGCATGAAATTGCGCACCACGTTGCAAGCTACGGGAAAGCGGTCAAAGCGTTTGAGCGTTTGACATGGCGCACAATTGAGCGACTGCGTAAACAAGCTGAAGAGGAAAGCGGCGCAACCGACAAGCCAATCCGCAACCCGAATAAGACAACCCGCGCTTGACAACCTCTGACAATCTGCTATACTGTTTGAAGTGCTGGCACACTGCCAGCACACAACCCAAAAAGAAAGATAAGACCAATGACTGAAGAAACTAAATACTCACTGCTCCCCCTCGACACGACCACGACTAACCTCCCGTCGATGTCGGAACTCGACTCGACTACGGAACTCGGACGCGCCAACATGCTAGGCGTTGCCCATTCCCTCGGACTCGCCAAGACGCACCTCATCCATAATGCCGTGCTAGTACAGCTCGCCGCTAACGGTACGCTTGACGATTGGGCTATTGCTTGCATGGAACTGATGAATATTGACGTAAACCGTCAAGCGTCGAAAATGCCCGCGACCGGAGTTACCCTCCCCCGCGCTGGCAGTGAGGAACGCACGGCAGTTCTCGAACCGCTTAAAATGGTGGCCAAGCGTCTTTGGACGCTCTACAAAGTGGAGCAGTGCAACGGCGAATTCGATGATAACGAGTTTAACGCTTTCCAATCCGTGTTGGAGCGTTTGCCCTCCCGCTGGACTGCTGATCATATTCGCTCGATGAAGCGCGGGGATGCTGGCGACTTGTTCGATGAGCAGGAAGAAAAGCAGAAAGCGGAGAAAGCGGAACGCGAACGGAAGAAAGCGGAGAAGAAGGAAGAAGCGCGACTAAAAGCGTTGAAGGACGCGGACGGCGACCAGCAGGACGGCGACCAGCAGGACGGCGACCAGCAGGACGGCGACCAGCAGGACGGCGACCAGCAGGACGGCGACCAGCAGGACGGCGACCAGCAGGACGGCGACCAGCAGGACGGCAAGCCACAGGGCGCGACTGCACAAGTCGCCGCAACCGCGCCGCGCCGCGATCACGCCAGCAAACTCCCGACTTCTGACCTGCCGGAGGATTGGCAGACCTTGATTCGGGACGCGTCGAAGAACAAGAAATGTAACGAGATTGCGGACTACATGCTTGAATCTGACGAGGCGGGCGGGGACTTCCCAGTAGGCGCGGTGCTGCTGTACGTCCTAAAGCGGCGCGGTGGATATGATTCATTCTGCGAGGGGCTGAAAAGCGCCAGCACAAAATAAGTTAATTGTTCCACGCGGAACAAGTCGGAGAGTCCGCTCTCCGATCTGATCACCTCCCTCTGGTATAGGCACCGGAGGGGGGTGTTTTGGTTTTCGGATAGGCGTGGCCTATGAGATGCCTGGAGAACCCTATAGCCTAAGAGAGAGCCTCAAAAAGAGATAATCCCAAACGGAATCTTATTTTCAACTTTTCGCGGATCGCGGTCCGGAGGCACCTGTTTATAGTTGTGTAGAGAAGAATATGTCAGACGACAACACATCATACCAAAATCACAAACGTCACTACGTCAAGCGCGACGACCCGACACGGTGCCAAGGCATCCAGATGAACGGGGAACAGTGTGTCTACGGAGCAATGCCCGAGTCCCTGTACTGTACGCGCCACACGACGGGACTTAAACAACGTGAGCAAAGAATGTACCAATTAACGAAATGGAAGAACCGCGTGGCGGGGCTCGCGGGCCACGAACACATTTACACGCTTACGGAAGAAATCGGTGTAACGCGTATGGTGTTGGAGGAAACACTTAACAAGTGTAAAAATGAGGTAGACCTCATGCAACACGCGCCAGCTATCGGGAGACTTGTTGATCAGGTTTCGCGCCTAGTTGCTAGTTCTGTGGCCCTTGAGGATAAACTCAATCGCCTCCTGTCCGCCACAAAGGTCGCGGCCTTCATGGAACGTACCATTGCCGCTGTTAAGAATGTTGTTGATTCTCTCGACCTCCCCACGGAGAAGCGGGACGCGGTCCTCGAACAAATGGCCGCGGAACTCGAAGCTGCGTTTGAGGATGTCAGTAAGCTTCTGGGTGACGAGGACTAACAGCGAGCACCATAACATTGTTTAGGTAAAATGAACTCACTAGAAAAGCAACTCAAGTCAGGATTAGTCGCCGGTTTACGCCGACAGGCTCTCGGTCGCTGTAGCAAGTGGACTGAGACTTATCGGTACACCGATTACGGTCCTTGGCGCTTTGATCGCCACCCTTGGTCCAAGGAGATGTGCGACGTTGACGAAGACTGGGTTGGTATGAAAGCCGCGCAAATGGCTTTCACTGAGGTTTGCCTGAACAGGTCCCTGTACAGTATCGACTGGTTGAACCGGTCCGTTCTTTATCTTTTGCCCTCACAAACGCCCGACGCGACAAACTTTTCCGCGGACCGTTTTGACGTGGCACTCGAATTGTCGTCCTACTTACGTTCGATGTTCTCCGACGTCAAGAATGTAGGACACAAACGGGCCGGCTCCCGTAGTCTTTATTTGCGCGGTGCGCGGAGCCGGTCCGGCCTTAAATCTGTTCCTGCGGCTGTCCTCGTCTTTGACGAGTTTGACGAAATGAGCCGCGATAAGGTGATCCTCGCTGAGGAACGCCAATCCGGTCAAGAAGAGAAACAAGACATCAGAATCTCAACACCCATTGTCCATGGTGAGGGCATTCACGCGGAGTTCGAGGTCAGCTCGCAGGAACACTACGAATTCAAATGCCTGTCGTGCGGACAGTGGCAGCGGTTGAACGATCCCAAAACGTGTCTCGTCATTACAGCGGACAGCTTAACCGACCCTGGGATAAAGAATTCTTACTACCAGTGTCCGCACTGTAAAAGCAAGTTGCCCGAAGACAAGTCCCTGTGGTTAAATCAAGAGAATGCTAAATTCGTCGCTGACAAATCTGATTACCTCAAACGCGGGTTCTGGGTTCCTCAGTTCTACAGTTTCGCGCAACAACCGTGGCGTATCGCGCGCCTCGCGCTCATGGCCGAGAACGATCCCATGGCCGCTCAGGAGTTCTACAATTCTAAACTGGGTTTGCCTTACGAGAGTTCCGCGAACAGGATTCAGAAAGAAGCTTTAAAGACAGCAATTGATGCGGGTAACGGAAGAACCAATGGCGCGCCCACGCGTACCATGCACATCCGAACGATGGGTATTGACGTGGGCGCGTGGTTCCACTACGTCGTGTGCGATTGGGTAATCCACTTTAACGCTGCCGACATCACAGGTAAGTGCATCTGCATGCCTGTGAAAATCAACAAGGTACGAACCGTCGACGCGTTACGTGCAGAGATTAACGCTTGGCAGCCTCACAAGTTCTGTGTTGATGCGCACCCCGAACTGCGTCTGGCTAAGGAATTAGTTGACGCTTATCCAGGGACAGGCAAGCGCGTAATCTACGCCAAAAATAGCAAGGCCCGCGTGTCGAAGAACGAGGACAATACTTTGCAGGTTGGTCGCTCGTACTGGTTGGACGTAATCTTTAACAGGTTCCTCGCGCCAGGCGAAAAGGTAACGCTGCCCGTCGACACGCCTGACGAATTCCTGAAACACATGAGGAACATCGTTAAGAAATTCGTAACGGACGAAACGACGAAGGACGTTAAAGCGAAATTCGTCACGGTAAACGACGATCACTATTTTCACGCCATGAACTACGCAGAGATTGCTCTGGCTGACTACGAAGGTTTAAAGCCTAGCACAGGAGATATTCGAGAAGATGTCTAAACAAATCAATGTTAAAGGGTTGGAGTTCTACGACTTCGCTCTGCAAGAAGAGATTCGCGTCCAGAAGGACGCGGACGTAACGCTGCGTGTCCAATCCGTACGCTTGAACGGTAAAATCTACAAGTGGGCCACAGGCACCGAAGCGTCACTAACCATCGACGGCGGTACGCCTGTTACGGCGACCGTCGTGAACGGTACTTATTTCGACTTCACTGTACCGACAGCCAAAGCGACAGGCGCGTACAATCTCCTAGTAGCGTCGGAGGGCGGAGGGTTACTCTTGACTGCTGTTCTCGGCGTGTATGTTGGTGACGTGGGTGGTGGCATTCCGTCCGACTACTCGTTATCGGCAGCCGTTGATTGGACGGTAGCGACAACCTACGACGTTAAAATTGACGCTGAAACGTACCTACTCGAAACGATACGCTTGACCGCGGACCTCGACACGGCGCCCGTGGCTTTCGACATCGGAACGCCTTCTGATCCCACTAGCATCCTGTCCGGTGCCAGTGTTGCTGTTCTTCCTGATTTTACAAAATACTCGCTTTCACAGGCGATCACTGGTGGCGTGATTCGCCTCACCGTAACAAGTGCCGCACCCCAGGGTGCTGGCGAAATCGTCGTAAGTGGAGTTGCACTATGAGAATTTTCTTAACCATACTGACCATAACAATGTTATGGTGCCGCGCGGGCGAAACCATTATTGGCGACCTCGATGTGACAGGTGTTATTTCCGGTGACGGGAGTGGTATCACAAATCTACCCGCCGCCACTGCCGTTTGGGGCGCTATTACTGGAACGCTGGCTGACCAAACTGATCTTCAAGACACTTTGGACCTCAAAGCTTTTGCCTCGGACCTTACAACTCACGTTAATAACGTGAGTAACCCGCACAACACGACAGCGGTCCTTGTGCCGTATGATAAGGACACCACTCCCACGTTTATAACCGCGACCGATGTGCAGGGAGCCATTGATCAATCGGCAGCTTACATTTTAGGAAACGACACAACTGCGAACATGGCACTGTCGAAAATCAACACCCACGAAGCCGACCTAGCTAACCCTCACGCTGTGACGTTCGCGCAAATCGGCGACGCGCCTAATGACGGGCAAGACTACGTTCGTAAAAATGAGGCTTGGGCCGTGGCTTCTGGTGGTGGCGGTGGGGCTGTTGATTCCGTCTTCGGGAGAACTGGAATTGTGGAAGCCGATGCAAGCGACTACACAGCCGCTCAGGTTGACTTTGTACCCGCCGGCAATACCACGTCGGATAACGTACAGCTTGCCATTCAGGAGGTCCAGACGGATCTTGACGGGGACAGGGCTGACTTGCAGGACCACGAAGCCGACCTAGCTAACCCTCACGCTGTGACGTTCGCGCAAATCGGCGACGCGCCTAATGACGGGCAAGACTACGTTCGTAAAAATGAGGCTTGGGCCGTAGCTTCCAGCGGCGGTGGAACTGCCGCTGGAACAACAGTAGACGCCTCGGTCTTTTTTACAAACTTATCTGCTACGGACACTGATGTTCAGACAGCTCTTGAGACGATTGATGCCCTTTCTTTAGGCGGCGGAACCCCTGTTTGGGAGCTTGACGGTGGAGTCAATTCTTTTTCTGCCGTAGGCGCAGGTGCAATTAACGCCTCTTCCGACTACTCGATCTTGGCCGGAAGGAACAACTACATTTCGTCCACTCTCGACTATAACGCGATCTTATGTGGAGGTCACCCCACCACCGCCCCAAATTACATCTCCGGCGGCACGTACAATGTTATTGTGGGCGGGTTAAATAACTACATGTCAGGTAGCGCGGATCAGAATTTCATTGGTGGCGGTAACGCTAACAGGATCTACGAGACATCCACTGACTATGGCGTGATCGGAGGTGGGGCCAGTAACTACATTCGAGGAGGCTCCTCACACGGCTCGATTGGAGGAGGGCAACAAAATTACATTTATGGGCCTGATGATCACGGTACCGTGGGTGGAGGTACTGGGAACGGTGTACACTTTGCAAGAGCTGGTGTAATAGCCGGCGGCGATGGCGGTTTCATCTTAAGCTCTGATTGGTGCGGTATCTTGGGCGGTGAAGACAATGACATCAAAACGACATCGCATTACTCAGCGATTCTCGGAGGTCGGCTTAACATCATTGACAGCTCTTCAACGTATTCTTCCATCCTTGGAGGCTATAACAACGAAGTGAACGAGCCTTATGGTTTCGCAATGGGTAACGGTTCTGAAGCGAACTCTCAGGGAGCAGTCGTGTTCTCTGATAGCGCATCAGCTTTGACGGTTGACGGTGGAGTAGACTCGATCACGCTGAACTACGCTGGCGGCCTTGACATGGTCCCCGTTACGGTTGAACCAGCCTCTCCTGCCGCTGGAAGAGTAACCTTATTCTTCTTCGACGACGGGGCGAGTACCTTTTCTCTGAAAGCTAAATTTTCTGACGGTGCAGTAAACACCGTAACAACACACACCGTCCCTTAAGGAACACAAACCATGAAAAAAGTAATCGCTACCTTCGCCCTTTTCGCAGCACTCCCCTGTCTCGCGCAGACGCTGCTCCCGTTAATGGTACCCATCACACAGACAAACCTCGTCACGGCAGTGAGCGTAGACAACATCACTGTGCCCACGCTGGCAAACCCTTATGAGCCTTACCTGATTACTGCCTCCTACGAGAAGAACAAGCGTGCGGAGTCTGAAAGCGACGGGTCTTCCGTCAGCGCGGAAGGAACTATCAACTACCTTTTCGATATCACAGTTCCGCAGGACGTGCTTGAAGCGCGTGTAGCCTCCTTCGAAACAAACCCGCCACCTGCTGTGATTCAAGGCTGGTTACAATCCATCGGGCGTGACCCTGCTGGTGTTGATGCCGCACTTGTTCTAATTGGTCAGGAAGCATGCTTGCCGGCAATCGAAGCGATGGCGGAACAGTAAAGAAATAACTAATGGACTCCCAACTCTTAAAAATACTTGCCGAGTTTCTAGCCCTAGTCTTGGTCCTCGTGATCTCACACTTTCTACAAAGGAAAAATATTCGTAAGTCCGCCCATGACGTTAGGATGTTTACTGATAGCTCTGTTCGAAATCTTAACGGGACAGTAACAGCACTCATCCACTCATGGCCTGGCGCTGCGTGGTTAAAATTAGCTTTCCATGAAGACGGTAAAATTATCTTTCGAATGCAAGAGTTGAATCACGAGTATGAAGAATCTTACAACATAGACCGCTTAGATTACATAGGTAAGACAGACCTTGAAGCTGGCTGGACACATAAAGAGGCCGAAGAGTTCAGGCAGCATGATTTAATGGTCTGGGCTTCCGGCGAGCGCGAGTTCTACACAGAAGAAAAATCTTCGCGCCATTCAATAGCCGGTAAAGGGATGTATCTGAAGATCAGAGTTTCATCCCCTGACGGTAAGCATAAAGGTATCTTAGGTCTTGAGTTTGACCCTAAGAACTTTTGCCCTGACGCGCTTAACAACCTAAATTGCCCCCATAACAAGGAAACACAACGATGAGCCAGCCAACAGAGGATCAATCACTTGAAAAAGCTAGAGCCTTACGTTATCAGCCTGCTGCGCAATGCTGAGAACCACAGAACAGCTATATTTACACGAAGGATAAACAATGAACACACTAATTCCGACAATTCACACAGCGCCACAAACACAAGCTGGAGCTCTTTGGGGAGGAGTGTCCTTTGGGCAAGCTTTAGCAGAAGGTACTGTTAAAGGTTACTCCGCCCTTCAGACGTCTGGGGAGAACCCCTCAATAGATGCAGGTGCTTATGTCACGATTTGGGACGGTGGAGGCACTTACGTTGCGCCAACTGTCGGACAGATGCACAATGTTAAGAGTACGGATGCTCAAGACGGTGCGACGATTGAAGCAACAGGAACTGTTGACACGGCGACCTTCAACACCCTGACAGACTTAGGAGCCGACTTCGTTGCAGCAGGTATTTTGGTCAACGACGTTGTTTTAGTTGACGGTGATTTGTTGGCTGCCTCTGTTGTTAACGTGACGGCAACGACTTTAACTGTCGCAGCTTTCTTTGAGCTTGATGCTGGATTGGTTTTAACGCCAACTAGCGGTTCTACTTATCGCGTGATTAGAGCGGTGGGTACTGGAGCATCTTGGGTCCTCCTGCAGGGACAGGATGCGGCACACAATGAAATTAAAGAATACGTTGTTCTTAACGGTATTACTAACGTGCCAACAGTAGCAGAGTATTACAGACTTTATAAAGCTAGAACTTTTGGCGCGATCGGTATCCTTAAGCTCACAGGTGTCCTGACTGCGACAGCTTCTATCGACGCAACGGTTTCCTTGCAAGTCACGGACGGTAATAACCAATCACTCATGGCTCTCACCACAAATCCTGTTGGTAAGGTAGGATACATCCAACGTTGGTGGGGTAGTTTGGCTAGGAAAAAATCAGCGACGGCCGGCATTCGTTTACGTGTTGGTAACTTTAACGGCTTTAGCTATGTGAGACAATCACGCTCACTCCAAGGTCAAGGAACTTCAGCTTTCGATCACCAATTCTCAGTACCCGTTAAACTAGGTCCGACTTTTGACGTGTGGGTTGAAGCTGATGTTAGTGAAAACGCCACAGCAATCTCAGCGGGCTTTGACATCCTATACAAAGACATCTAATGACCTTCCCAAACGAAATTATTTTAACACCTGAGACGTTTCCTGAGAAGACGTTGCATCCTTATGGGCTCTATGTTCCTGGCATTATCCCGCCGCCACCGATAAGTAGTTATGCCCTAATGGGTGACGCCACTGCTTTTGGAGGTATGCCTGTCGTTGGTCTTACGGATCGGTGGATTGACCTGACGGCGACGCAGTACCTTACGACTCCGGCCTTGGCGAATGTGACGGATGGCAAGATGCTCTTCTCAATCTGGATGAACTGCCCGTCCTACGTGGCATCCCAACAGACTTGGTTCAACGCCAACAACGCGGGATCTTCTCGTGTCCTACAGGCCCTCATTCAGGTTGACTCAGCAGGCTCTCGCCTCTACTTCGAGGGTTCCGAAACGACAGCAAGAAACTTCGCAGGTTCTTCTGGTCAGGCCCCTCTGGTTCCCGATGCTTGGACGAACATCATCTGGGCCTGCAACGGGACTGGCTACCAGTGGGAGAACTGGATCAATGGTGTCCTGATGCCAAAGGCTGGGTACTCCAACCACGGGTCGTACAACATGGCAGCACCAACCTACTGGGGGCGGAATGGAAGCGGTAGCCAACAGACGACCGCTAAAGCCTCCTCCGGACTGCTACTGTCCGAATACTTCGGGCAACATTTTGGTGCCTCAGTGATAGCCGACATCTATGCGGCTGGCCCGTTTGGTAAGCAGTCAGAAGGTTCGATTGGTTGGTCCATAGAGTCAGAGTGGTGGGTAGCATAATTTTTTTTAACAAACACATGGAGATAAGACAATGGCAACAGCCGTAAGTAGAACAATCCCCCTAACAAGGGACGTCCGGAGACTAAGAACGAAAGATTCTTTTTACCATAGCGAAGAAGGAATCTCGGACACGCGTGTCGTGTTCAGTTGTAACCCTCATCGGGATAACGTAGGTTATCAAACAATCATCACGCTCAAAGACAACAGTGATTTGGTCGGCGCAATCGTTCGAGTCTTTGGCTCGGTGAACACGCCCGAGGGCGCCGCCCAAGTTCTCTTGACCACGCACGAGATTACCGCGCTACAGTCGCCCGATCTTCCTTCCGAGGGCGCGACAGGTTTTGTGGGCGAAACAATCCTTTTACAGGACCCCTGGGGACACTACGACACGCTAAGCGTCGACATCGACTGCACGGGCGCCGGTGGAGTAGACTACGACATCGACCTGTCGGTGCTGTTGTGAAGGGGCTTGCACTGACCATAACATTGTTATGGTTGGTGGCTTGCTCATCTGGGAGTAAGCCTCACCGCTATGACATCGACATTATGCGTCTTGAGAACGTGTTCACTGAAGTGACAAATGATCTTGCTCGGAGGTGCAACTGTGAGATGTCGAGACCACCTGTGACCAGTTACCTTAATGGGTTTATCGTTATGCCCGCCGTAGGCGAAAGTAACGGTAAGCCTTATTTCAAAGGAAAGACTGGTCTCGTCCACGGTTACTATAACCACAGTTCAAAAATAATATACGTGGCGGAGGGTTTTACTGACGGCACCCTGCGCCACGAGGTCAAACACGTTGTTATGGCCTATAACAATAAACAAGACGTCAACAACCATCACCCAGACTGGGCCTTCTAACATGAAAAAAGTAATGATCATCCTAGCTTTCGTTGTCGCCGCGCACGCGTCCGCAGAGCTTTCAAATATCGAACCGTATGCGTACGCTAGCGAAGCTGGCTACGAGTGCGGCTTAGCGTGGACTATCCAGCTCTCCGGAGGAATGGATGAGGTATTCCACGACATTGGCCTTGCAGCCCGTTCAGAGTATTACGCGTTGTTAAAGTACGACGCGCTTGAAATCGCAGCCGCAGAAGGAGTCATGTTCTGTGAGTCCGCGGATGGCAGTATTGAAACCGTTGACCCTGACGCTATTGCTCTCGTCGAAGAAAGTGAGTCAGACGCAGAGAAAGATGGATTAACTTGGGTTGGTAAGACCCTGTGGTCAGTCGGCGGTATTGCTGCGTCGTGGGTTGTTTACGACGAACTTATTAAAACTAAAGACCCTGCGCCTACTAAGTTACCAGACACCCCGCCTCCTGCTGACGGGACGCGGTTCGCTGTCGATAAGAACGGCGCCGTTCTAGTCGTCGACAAGACACCGGCTGTCTGGCTCTATGAAAAGTCTCCTGACGGAACAATTAAATTGGAACGCACCGGCGGCAACTTGGTGACGGAGTAACCGATGAAGTTGTTTATCCTCTTTGATGGAACGTGGCAAGCGCAAGACAGCGTGACCCCCACCAATATTGTCCGACTTAAACGGGCTTTGTCCTGTGGCGGGAATAAGGTTAAGTACCTTAAAGGCGTCTCTGGTGTATTTGGCGGTGTTTTAGGTTGGGGCTTGCAGCGTGACATCAAAGAGGCTTACGCTTGGCTTGCTAGAAATTACGAGCCGGACGCTGAGATTTACGTAATAGGTTTTAGTCGCGGCGCTTATGCCGCAAGGAGTCTGTGCGGGTTACTAGATTACTCGGGGCTGAGCGCGAGCCCCGCTTCGGAGAAAGAAGCGTTCTCGGCGTACAAGACGCGGACACCTCACTTTTCGCGCGGCTTCGTTCTGAGCAAAACGCCCTTTCAAATTAAAAGACTTTATTGTTTCGACACGGTGGGGCGTTTAGGTGTACCAGGAGTAGGCGCTTTCTTCCACGGTTTTCACAACACGTCCCTCTCGCCGCTTGTTGAAAAAGCAATGCATGCTGTCTCGATTCACGAAACACGCAAAAGTTTCACGCCCACGCTTTTTACGCCGTGTTCGCAAGTCACAGAAAAATGGTTCCTGGGTAGTCACGGTGACGTAGGTGGCGGGACAACAAGTACGCTTTCCAACTACCCGCTTATTTGGGTTTGTGCGGATTTAAAGAAATGCGGCGTCCCAGTAAAAGAGACCAGTTTTAAATGGTTGTCTTTTAGTCCGGACGCACAAATAAGTAAACCAGAAGGGTTGTGGCTACGTAAAGCGCGTCGCACTCCGCCGCCTAACGCCACGTCGCACGTATCCGTCTGTTTCAGAAAGAAACTCGACGGCGTTTTCCGAAAAGCGTTTTGCTCCGTTTCTTAAAATGTTATCAATTTTCCAAAAAGAATTTCAAGAGTATTTATTAAAATCCGTTTATAGGTTAGTATAATGGCAAAGGTACCGTATCATCCAACTTACGACAAGGATCTCTATTGGGATTTGCGCGCCGTCGTGTCTCGAACAAATGACTACGTTGTTGCTTATCTACGTAGGTATTCTTTACGTGAGAGCACAGACGCTTTTAATTACCGCAAACAGATTACGCCTAATGACGCGCAGCCGCGTATTGCGCTGAAAAAATTGTGCGATTCAATTCGTGGGCGCATGGTGGGTATTCGCCGCAAAGTTGACCTAAACAATGTTATGGTGGCTTTGGACGGTGAAAACAAAGGCGTCGACGCTTTTGGAAGCAGCATGACGGGCCTGATGTCAGACAGCGTTGTTTACGAAGTTGCCCTTATGGGCCGCGTTGGTCTTTTCGTCAACCGCGACGAGGCACCTTCGGACGTAAAAGCAGAAGCTTCTGCCAACGATCCTTACATCCAAGTCTACCCCACAGAAACGATTGTTAACTGGGTGTACGGTTCCGATGGTTTGTTCAACGACCTTCTTCTTCAAATCAGTGAAGATGTTATCACAGACGGTTTCGTCACAGGTACGGAAAAGAAGTTTCGCAGGTTCACACGCGTCAACGGAAAAGTAACCGTTACGACGTACGACAAAGACTTTGAAAACGGCGAAGAACGCGTTTGGGACGTTCCAATGATCCCGTTCTACCTGATTGATTTTGAAAGTCAGGTTGAACGCGTTCTCGAAATGCAGAAAGCGTTGAACAACCTCGCCAGCAGCGACTACACCTTCCTGATCAAATCGAACTTCCCTCTCTACACGGAACAAGTTGACCAAGCCGTAAAAGCGCAGATACAACACAACGCTATCATTGCCGCCCAAACAGCAGAAGACACTGGGAGTGTTGAATCGGCTGTAACATCGCACAGCAAGAAAGTCAATACTGACGTCGACGCTGGAACATTCCAGGGCCGCGAGTACGGCAAAGACTTGGATCGGCCAGGTTGGGTCACACCTCCGACCGCACACTTGACGGCCTCCGCTGACAGACAAGAACTGCTCAAGAGTGATATCGACAAAGCACTGGACGTGGATTCGCTCAACGTTCGCGAAGTCAAAACGTCAGCCGACAGTAAACAGATTGATCGCGAAACTCTTATCGGCGGTATCTATAATCTGTTCCTGCAACTACAACGCGCAGAAACGCAGATTCTTAAAATGTGGTTGATGTACATGGATAGTGCGTCTTCTGTACTCATTGAATACCCCGACGCGTTTGATCTGCGTTCACAGGAAGAACGTCTTAAAGCGGCAGACAAGAAACTCACTAGCCGCGACAGCGTTCCGTCAATCACGGCTAAACGTAGCCTAACGCTCGCGGCTGTTGGTGATCTGCTTCCTCACGCGACTGAAGAAGCCATGCAGAAAATCGCGGCAGAGCTTGAAAAGGCTGAAATGTTTGCGACACCAACCACGCTAGAAATGCTAGTCACTGAAGGTGCGATTCCTTCTGAACTTACGATGGACGCTCTTGCGCTCGACGTCAAGTATGCCGGTGAAGCTAAGAAAGAACACGCTGAGAAGATGGCCGTCATTGCCGCCGCACAATCCGCGGGCAGTAACAGTGGCCAAGCTGAAACGGACGCCGACAAAGAACAGCGCGCAAAACCAACTAACTTGGGTATGAACGATGGTTGATCTTGGTTTAACAGCTTACATAACTGCCGACGAAGCTAACTCGTACTACGCAACGATCCTCGACACTGATGCGTGGGACGACAGTGACGACGGTACTCGCGAGAAAGCCTTAACTCAAGCGACATTGAAGATCGACAGCCTTTCGTACTACAACGCAAAAGTCGACGAAGAGCAAGAACACGCTTTCCCCCGTGGGGATCAAACTGAGACGCCTAAGATCGTCTTACAGGCGTGCGCGCAATTGGCCTTGAACATGCTTGACGACTTTTCGGACACTGATTTTGACGACAACAATATTATCGCGAGCGGTTATTCTTCCGTCCGCGACACTAAAGACCCAAGCATGTTACTGATGCACGAATGGGTAGGTTTACCGCGCACCGTCTACACTATGTTACTGCCCTATTTGGATGTGGGTAGTAGCAAGTTAACAATACACCGCACATCCTAACTGGAGAACATGATGAAAACTTATTTTGACAACCACGGCCTTGTCCGCTTTCGCAATCTTCGCGTCCTTTTGGGCGAGGGTGATGGCGAAGGTGAAGGCGCGTCTTTTACGCAAGAACAAGTCAACACAATGCTGGCTGAAGATCGCCGCAAGAACGAGACTAAGTTCAAAAAGCAGATGAAGGACACCACTGCTCAGCTCGAAGCGATGAAGACCGAGGGCATGTCCGACGACGAGCGCGAAGCTCATCAGACGCAAATCAAAACCCTCAAAACACAATGGCAGACCAAAGTGCAGCAGGAGCGCGAAGAGACTGAGCGCGTGGCGGGTGAGGCTAAAACTGCTCAAGAAGCACTCACAGGTGAACGCGATGCTTGGAAGTCGCGCTTTGAAGAGTCCACAATTTCAAACCAGTTGACGCGTGCGTCTACTGACCCCAGTGTGAAAGCGGCTAACCCCGATCTGATCACGCAAATCCTTCGTCCGCAGACTTCCATGCGGCCGATCACGAACGACGACGGTGAGCAAACCGGCCAGTTTGAGGCAGTAGTGTCGTTCGCCAGCAAGGATAAGGAAGGTAAATTGCAGACGTTGGAAGTTACTCCAGCCGAAGCGATTGCGAAGATGAAGGAGGACACCGCCCAGTTTGGCTCCCTCTTCGCGTCAACACAAAAAGGCGGGGTCGGTACACAAACGCCAGGCGCTCCTGAAGGAGGTGGCTCTATTGATGTCACGTCGCAGGAAGCCTACAGAGAAGCCCGTAAAGCGGGCAAAACCAGAACAATTGGAGCATAAAGTGAATACCACTATTGCAAAGCGCGGAGTACGTACTCCGTTGGGGGTTGACCCCGAAAACGATCTGAGCGCATGGGATGTAACCCTCTGGGCTCGCGAAGTTCTCGAAATTATTGACGAGAACATGCTCGCCCAGTATGCTGTGAATCGCGACTTCGAGCCGCAGATGCAGCAATTCGGCGAAACCATCAATGCTCGTCTGCGTGGAGACTTCAAGTCTCGCCGCAAAGGTGAGTACGATGACGTTGAGATTCAGAAACTCACCGGAACCACCATTCCGCTGGTCCTGAACCAACTCGCCCACGTTTCTTTCCGTGTGACGGATTGGAGCAAGACCAAAACCTTCGCGGACATCACCTCGGAGTACCTCGAACCTGCGGCTCTGGCCTTGGTGAAAGGTATTAACCGTACCATCCTCGGAATGGCACCTTTCTTTATCTCCCGCAACGGTGGTAAGCTCGGCGGCTTGACTCCCGAGAATGCACGGACCGAAATTCTCACCCTGGAAGCTGCTTTGCAGACCGATCAGGATTGGGGACCGGCACCGTGTTTCATTGACACTGAAACCCGCAGTATCCTCTTGGATATTGAGGACTTCACGTCTGCGGAAAAGATTGGTGACGATGGCACTGCCATTCGTAACGCCAGCCTTGGTCGTAAACTCGGTTTCGATTGGCTGAAAACGTCCAACGGTGCCGGACAGCGCTTGCGTTTGCCCGACAACACCACCGCGATTAACCTCGCGGCAGGTTACGCCAAAGGCACGACTGTTGTTGCTGTCGATGACGGCACGCAGCTTGCTGTGGGTGAAATGGCCAACATCGGCGGCAAGCCTTATCGGGTGACCGCTATCGCTACCAATGACGTGACCATCGCTCCTGGCCTCTACGAGTTCGTTGCTGACGACACGGCTGTGACGTCTGCGTCCCTGACGGCTATCGACGGTGCTCAAGTCACTGGTCACACGAAAGCTATTGCGCTTGACGCGACAGCTTACGTTGGCGATATCCTGAACATCGAACACACTGACGCCACCATCGGGACCTACACCGTTGTTGACGTTGACGGTTCCGACGTTTGGTTGGATCGCCCGCTGGACAAAGCCATTGCCGATGCGGCAGCGGTTGCGTTCTGGCCCATGGGTTCCTACAACCTGGCCCTCGAACCGGATGCCATCATGATGGCTTCTCGTCCTCTGCCCGCTGTACCTCCCGAAACTGGCGCTAAGTCGGTGACGGTGAATTACGACGGCATGACCGTGCGGATCACCATGAGTTACGAAGGGCGTGGACAAGCCATGCTCGTGACCATGGACATCCTCTACGGTCTGAAAGTGCTCCGCGAAGAAAAGGGCGGCGTACTCTTCGGCTAACAGCCACCGGCGACCTAAACATTGTTTAGGTCGCCGGACCCCTCTTTATTTATCCAATGAACACTCGCAAAACAGTTAAAGGTAACTTACGCCGCTTGAAGAAGAACGGCGAAAGGGTTACTATTGTCTCTGCCCGCGAGGAATCAGACTTCGATGTTGTTTCGGGTAAACAGGTAGTTAAGAAAAAGCAATTGGTTGTGCGGAAGGCCATTCCAATGCCCGCCAGTACCTTGCGTAAATTCTTCTACGACCTCGACTACATCGCAGCAAATAACAATTTCACGCAAGGTGGTTATTTTGACGTCACCATGCGCTTTATTTTAATTGACGGCGGCGACCTAAAGGGTTTCGTGCCAGCTATCGACGACGAGATGATCGTCGATCGTGTGCGTTACGGCATCAAGGAAATTAAACCAACAGACTTTAATCTTGGTTTCATTTTTCGGATCGAAGCAGTGGGAGGGATTAAAGATGTCTTTACCGCCTAACACAAATCTACGTCGCTGGTGCCTCGCCACGTTTCTTGAGCACTTTAAAGGTGTTTTCGTGAACAACAAGTACCCGTACATCCAAGGACAGTTTCAAGACGGCAACGCTGGCGACAATCCCGACACGTTGGAGCGCATAGAGTTACGTATCGACGGACCTTGGACGCAATCTCAGCATATTTACGAGAAGCACGGTTTTGAAGTCAACATTTTGGTGATCACGTCAAAAGAAGCACGCGATGTGTTTAAGCACGACGAGCGCGTGGACACAGTCCGGCAGTTGTTCACGGACTGCTTACCTCTTTACAAGATCGAAAAGGGTCTTAATTCTCCTTGGGAAGTCGTAGGAACTCTCTACGCCGAGAAGAGTAAAAGACGTCCGATGCAGGTCAAGAATTTTGGTCAGATTGACCCTAACGTACCCATTTTACAGTCGACCGTCGAAGGTCGTTACTTTCTCGAATACGCGAGAAACGGATAGAATTGCTCACCACCCCGCGAGATTACCTCAGGTCTTGATAAGGGTTTAACTGAGGGCCACTGAACACTAAACGGAGAATAAGTCATGGCACCTAAACTTGCACGTATTGACTTGAAGAATGTGACCATCAAGATTCTTGATGGTAAAGCAATCGCCTCCACCGCCCTTTTGGACGGCGCAGTCAGCGTAGGGGACACAACTGTGACCCTTGCCACTGGCGGTGTCGCCGCAGAAGGTTTGGCGGTGGGTGATTGGATTTCGCCCGATAGTACCGGTTTCCGACCGCGCTATTGGATTACGAAAATCGACGCCGACGAATTGACGCTCGACCGCGCTTCTACCGAAGCATGGATCGATGCCGCTGTCTTCGGTCGGCAGAGCCCGAACGAAGTTGAAATCAACATCGGCGAAGGTAATATCACTTGGAGCACGAAAGACGCTAACGAGTACCGCTTGAACAAGCGTAGTCTCGACACTGTTGTGAGCGGCGACGAGCAACCGATGGATGTTTCCTTCTCAATCGTCTGGGACGCGTTGATTGACCGCATTGGCGGCTCAGCACCGCGACCTTACGAAGCGCTGAAGAACATCGGCGAAGCGGCGGCGTGGATTTCTGCCGGCGAGCTGTGCGAAAAGTTCGCTGTGGACATTGTTGTTTACAATGAACCTGATTGCGCCACGCTGACGGACCCCAGTGAGCTGTACATCTTCCCGATGTTCCGTTGGGACGAGATTGCTGGCGACATGAGCAATAACGCTCTTGAAGCAACAGGACGTTGTAACGTTCTGGAGCCCGTAATTGCACGTTACGGTAGCTAAAACCTAGCTCAAGCACCTAAACATTGTTTAGGTGCTTGAGCACCCTTTAACCCTAGGAGAACAAGATGAAAATTAAAGGCTTAGACCCAAAACCATATAAAACCCTCTTTGTCAATTTTATGGACAGTGAGGTCGAGTTCCGCGCAGAGCCCGTCACCGACTTGGAAGACTTTGAAAAGACCTTCCCTCAACCGACCATTCCAAAAAAGACGTTGGCCAGTGGCGAAGTGATTCCCATTCCCAATGACAAGAAGTACCGAAAAGAGTTCAACACGTGGGCCGAAGCGCGCACCGTTTGGCTTATCGCTAAATCGCTTCTTGCCACGGAAGGTTTGGAATGGGATCAGATCAAATTCGATGATTACTTGACGCTGACCTTTGACACCCTTACAGGTGAGTTCAAGAGCGTCGGATATCCCGAAGCTATCGGCGTGCAACTGAGCAATCTCGGAATGGACGCTAACGCGCTGTCTGACAGTATTGTGAAGGAATCCCGTGGCACTTTTTTGCCTGGAGCGGAACCTCGCGACCCCGTCAATTCCTCGCGCCGTTCCGAACCGCCGAGTACGCCAAATGGAGAGCCTGCGAGCGCCTCGGACTAGTACCGCCAGGCGTTAAGAAAGAGTGGGACGCTAATCACGCATTAGCCCAAGGACAAATTTTAGCATATGCCGGAATAAGAGACGAAGAAGAGTATGATCAACAGCGCGACTAAATTTAGAATACGCCATCAGAAGTGGAAACCCACTTCTGAGGCTATGGCTCGCGAACTGCACAATCAACTCGAAATCGCTTCCCGAAAAGCTGTGCGTGAAATGTATGCGTCTATCTCTGTTTGGACGGGCCGCAGCGCAGGATCACTCCTGCCTGCGGCCCAAGCTCTTGGCATTCAATTGAACATTCAAGTCCCGAAAACAGTAGATTACACGACGAAAGAAGGCAAGAAACGTGTTTACAAGATTGTCGACCAAATTCAAAAAGGCTTGAGCGAAGGTAGTTTCTTCATTTCAGACCCTAAGCCTGGACAAAAGAGCTACACCGTACGCGTGAAGTCCGCCGTGCCTTATTTTGGCCAGAACGATAATTTTGCCGTGAGTGGTCCACCACCTGCCTCTACAAAACCAGCCGCTTCTCACCACTGGAACCCTACGCCTTGGAACTCACAAGACAAAGGGATGACGCTTCTCGCGCAAGAGATGCACGAACGGGTTCCTAAAATCGCCTCCACACTCCTAGTGCGTGGAATGCACATAGTCCTCGAATACAGTTAAAATAATGGCAAATAACGTCAATCAAGAATATAACTTAGACACATCCAAAACCGTTAAGGCTTTGGATGCGGTCAACGGTGCACTACTGAAACTCGATAAGTCGTCGGAGACGCTCAACAAGACGAACGAGGGCGTTATTAAAAAGACTGAGCGTCTCATTGACTGGCAGAAGAAGCTGCGGGACGCCACGGATCGCAATAGCGAGTTAATGAAAACTAATTCGCGGAACACAGGTAAGAACACGACCCAGACTAGAAAAAATACCGAAGCTGTTCGCGATCAGATCAAAGCATCGGATGCTTTGAATACTACAATGAAGGCGAACGCGGACACCCAAAAAGGCGTGTTGGCTACGCAGGAAAAGACTGAACGCAACACCGAAAGCCTTGCGCGCAGCATGGCCGGATTGAATACGGTTTACGCGGAACAGGCTGCCGCCTTACGGAAAGTAACCGCGGAGCAAAACAAAAAGAATGCCGCAGCATCGCGCGCACAATCTCGTCAAAACTTAGTCGGGAATCTGCGCGGCGACACCACTGTTGGAGCACTTCAGCGAGCCGTTCCTTTAGACCTCAAAACGCAAAAAGCCATTAACGAGGCCGCAAAGCTCGAAACAGCACTACATAAGGTCGCAGCACAAAGCGGTATTGCGGGCAGAAAACTTCGAGAAATGGTCAGTGACGCGGCCAAAGGTAAACTGGTCACTTACACGGCAGCTACCCGTAGAGCGGGCGCAGCTATTACTGATCTTGTCGCAAGATACAGAGAAGTTGGTCGTGCGCAGGAACGCTGGGCGACCCAAAGTTTAACAAATATTAACAAAGTTACCTTGTCTTGGCGCTCATACGCCCGATTCTTTGCGACACATTTAACGTACCGCGCGTTTACGCAGTCAGCTACCGCCATTCGGGAGGGGATCACACTTGCTGCGGACTTCGAGAAGAGTATCGCGGAGATTCGCACCATTTCCCAAGACAGCTCAAAGTCAGTAAACGACTGGGCTAAGGAATTACGTGAGCTATCAGACGCCTTCCCGCAATCGACATTGGAGATTGCCGAAGGCGCTTATCAAGCCCTGTCTAATCAGGTTGTGGATGCCGCAAACACCACGAGCTTCTTACGAGAATCCTTGCGTTTGGCTATCACGGCTGTTTCTAGTAACGCTGACGCTGTGAATGCGCTATCGTCTGTGCTCAATTCCTATGGACAGTCTGCTGAGCACGCTGGTGAAGTCTCAGCCCAACTCTTTAAAATTGTTGAGTTGGGTCGAATCCGTTTGAAGAACATCGCTAACGATCTTGGTAATATAACTATTCTTAGTTCGCAGTTAGGTGTCTCTTTTGCCGAAGTGGGTGCTTCTTTGACCACTCTGACAACGCAAGGGGTTAAAGAGGCGACAGCCATGACGCTCCTGCGGAACGTGATGCTGAAGCTTATTAAACCTACGGGTGAAATGACCGATTTGTTGAATCAATTTGGTTACGAGACTGCAGAACAAGCTGTCGCGGCTGAGGGTTGGATTGGTCTTGTTAAGAAGATGGCTGACGCCACTAAAGGCAGTACCACTGAAATAGGTAAATTATTCTCACGGGTCCGCGGCATCGTAGGTTTTGCGGGTTTGACCTCCGTAGAGAGTCTCAAGACGTTTGCGTCAGACTATTCGGAGATACTTTTCGAGTCCGCCGCCGCTTACGACGAGGCAACAAAACGCGCTTTCGACATCCCTGCCAGACGCGCAGAGATCGAGTTGCAGAAACTTAAGAACTTTTTCACCGTCGATCTTGGGCGTGAGGCTTTATCTCGTCTCGTCGAAATGACTGAGGCTTTCGGCGGCCTCACTAACGCCGTCAAAGTTCTCGGTAAAGCGGTAGCGATTACTTTTGCCGCCCTTATCTCGAAAGGGATTTTCGTCAAACTAACCCAAAAAGCGATCTTACTCACGGAAGCTTGGAAAAAGTTGGCCGCCGCACAAAGCGTTCTAAAAGCGTTGACAACAACGTACTTAACCTCCATCGTCGGCTTAACCGCCGCAGTGGTGGGCGCGGGAGCTGCTTATGTTTACATGAAGCATAAGTCCCAAGAAGCGGCGAAGCAGAATTTAAGGGACGCGCGCCTAATAGCCGAGGCTACAGATGCGACTAATAAAGCAATCGTTCGCGAAAAAGAACAACGCGTGATTTACACACAAGCTGTTATCGCGTCCACGCAATCGGCATTAAAGATCACGGCTAGTTACCGCGCTAAGAGTCTCGAAACGACTAAAATTCTTTCAGCGGCGTGGGATTCTGCAGCTAAGAACACAACACGCGCCTTGAAAGCGATGGAAAAGGCGCTAGACACCCAGACGTTAGACGACCTGAAAGACGACCTCAAGAGTATCGAAGACGGACAACCTGACTTTAAGCTCGAAGCGAGTAAGTTAACGTTCGAGCTTGAGTTCGAGGACTTACAGACAGTTAACGCTAAGATTGACGCGTTAACTGCCCGCGCACAAGCGCTCAAAGAAACAGCTATTCAGTTCTACGATAAGGGCGAGTTAGACGAAGCGCGCAAGTACTGGGATCAGGCTAAGACGCGCGCACAAGAAATTGTTGCGCTGCAAGAAGAGCGTTTTAAAGACGGACCTGGCGCCTACGGTTTTGATGCCTTAGAGGAAAGTAAACGGGCAGTCATCTCTCTGCTGGAAGAACAAAGACTTAAAGAGGTTGAGATATCTGGCGTCATCCAAAAAAGAATCGATGCTGAGCGCGAAGCCCTACTCGCACGTAAAGCCACCTTTAAAGCTTTTTACGCTGCGCAAACTGAACTGACACGCACGCGTGAAGCTCTTCCCGACGCCACGCCACAAGAGCTAGCTAGCGACAACAAACAGAATAGAGCTAACCTAGAAGAACTGCGACGAATAGTTGGGGAGAATCCAACTCTTGAAGCGCAGCAAGCCTTGCGCGAATTGCAAGCGCAGTTCACAGAACAAGTGCGACTTGGGGCTGAGCGCGTAGCCATCGCAACACAGAACGCTTTTGACAAAGTAACAAACTCTTTCAGTGAAGGCCAAACTGAGTTAGTTGGTGCGCTGTCCGATAACACGACTAAACTGCGATCGGCTTTGACGAACTCCGTCGCGGATATCGCTAGCACGCTTAAGGGGTCTGAGGCAATCACGTCCCCTGCTGTTCAAGGTCTAGTTGAGTCGTTTCAAGACATGGTGAGCAAAGGAACCATCCCGCTCACTGAAGGTGTGTTAGCCGACCTAGAAGCGTTCGGGGCGGCTTGGGATGTTCAGATCACTGAAGCAGAAGCACGTGTCGCGCTTCTCGAAAAAGTATATGCTGCATCTAGTAACAATATCGCACTAATTGCGGCAGGTGCGCCTAGTCGTAAGGCGGCGACGAAAGCCCTCGAAGAAGGGAAAGAAGAACTAAAAGACATGGTTGCGCAAGCTGAAAAGCTGGACGCGCTCCCTGGCTTCTTCGAGCGTGCGGCAAAAAGCGCCAAAACATTGAAGGACTACACAAACAGTACAGCGGCAATCGCTGCCCAAAACTTTGTTATTAACAAGGCTATCAAAGCAACAGAGGGCGATCCCGAGAAACTCGTTAAGTTGGCGCAAAACCTCAGCGTCGCGACAGATGAGGTACTTAACCGCTGGCGAACAATGGCTGGTCTTCCGCCCGTTGTTAAAAATGCGATTGACGAAGTTACTGACGCAACAGAGAATACTTTTGAAGCTGCTGCTAAGCTACCAACGGCTTTTGACAACACCGTCAGTGCCGCAAGAGAATTAAAGGCCCAGCTTGAGGGCGGTGCTGCTGCGGCCGCGCGTATTGATCCTCGAATAACTGTTATTAAAACAGACGAAACCACCAGCGGCCGGTTTACTGGAAAATCGCGCTTCGACGACACGGTTTCCCGTTTCAATAAGGGCGGCGAAGTTCCTGGCTTTAGTACAGGTGGTCGAGTGAAAGGCGCGGGTAATCGCGACACCGTGCCCGCGTGGTTAACTCCTGGTGAGTTCGTTGTGCGCGCTGAGGCGTCGCGCAAGAACTTTGGTATGATTAGTGCGCTAAATAAGAACCCCGACGTCGTTAACAACGCCTTATCAAACGTGCAACAGGGTCTATCTAATTTTGTCGAGCGTGAGCTAGGCGCGGGGCGTAGCGCGAATGCCGCGCTCTTGCACGGTCTAAATAGAATGAGCACGGATATGGCGAGATTAACTTTAATCTCACTCGAACAAAAGCGGCACCAAGAAGCGACGGTGCCCCGTTTCAGAAAAGTCTCTGGGGACTACTTCAACGGGATCGCTAAAGCAGGAACGGCTGGCGAGTGGACGTCAGTTCGACCCTCTTTCTTCAACGAAGGTGGCCAAGTCCCAGGATCGGGTAACACGGACAGCGTTCCGGCTATGTTAACTCCTGGTGAGTATGTCGTTAACAGCGAAGCCACGAGTAGGAACGCGCCTCTACTGGCGGCAATTAACGCTGGCCGTTCACCGGTTAACAATAATACGAATAGCAGTCAGGTTGTAGGGGACATTCACTTGAACCTCGCGGCACCTGCTAACGGAGCATATACTGATAATCAAGTCATTGCGCTTGGTAAGCAATTGAATAAAGTAATTAGACGGGGAGCTTTGAAGTTAGGATGAGTGATTCACTGTTAATTAAAAGTGGGGTCGCGGCCCTTATAGCTGCGACTATCGACCTAAACAATGTTGTGGTGCAATTCCCGCCTAATCGCGGGGACTTCTTCGTCCCTGGTGATGAGGTTGTCATTGACTACGCCGACGGCAGTTACAGCGAACATGAGGTGACGGTTATTGACGAAGAAAATAGTCAAGTAACGATCGACACAAATCTCACGGCAGACAAAACACCCATCAACATGTATCTTCCGACGAAGATGGCTTTCTCGGACGTGGAAATCACACCGGCGTTAGATGACAATATCGAACAAGAAGCGCAAGAAAATGCGTTGCGCGTTCCTATCTACAACGCGCCACGTGTCGACACTGAGTGGCACAACCTGACTGTGACTACTACGCTACAAGGAACGACGGTAGGTAAACCACGTCCCGCGCCCGAGAACCCCGATAGCGTGGAACCCACTGAGTACGAAACGTTTGACAGTTTCAGGACCAAGATTCCTCAAATGGTGGGGCGTAGCGTGGTCCTAGAAGCTGACGACTCTTACGTCTACCTCGCGCTCGACGAAGCTTATATCACCGACGAAGATATTACAATAACCGCCCTTGACGGTTTCCGGTTCGAGGTCACGTTAAGTGTTTCTGGGTACGGTTATCGTATGGACAAGGACGATTACCCCGCACAACCGGTGAATAACTACAATCCCATCGCGACGGAGCAGAACGTGTTGCCTTGGGGCATTGACGCTAGTGGGTGGTATGTTTCTGCGTTTGCCGATGCTGCGACTGTTGGTGAGCGTGGAGTGTTTTATAACAACTCAAGCTACACGTTTCCACCGCTCCCCGATACTTTCTGGTACAAGACTATTGGAACGCTACCTTACGATAGTGGTGTTGATGACTGGCTAGGTAACGCCGCGTGGTCGGCAGCTTTTTGGTTAGTTAACGCAACCGACGTTGTTAGTAACACCCTTGAACTGTTACGTTTCCAAGGGATCACGGACCCAGGTATTTTGGCTGCTATCACCTTTTCTGATAGCACGAAAACCACTTTCTCTTTCTACGTTGGAACGGACATAGAAATAACGAAGTGGGTGTTTCCCGTACAGAGCCGTCATTCTTTTGTGCTGGTCCAAGACAGTTCATTTAACTACAAGTTGTACGTGGATGGCGCGCTACTATCCCCGACAACCGGAACGGGCTTAGGTGCAAACACAGACGACATTATTGTGTCGCAAGCCTGTAGCGGCGTCCGTTGTGTTTGGGACAATATGGCCATGTGGACCTCGGAACTTTCCGCAGCTCAAGCCCTAGCTTTCCACAACGCTGGTCGCAGAACACCCGCAGCAGACACCATCGCTTCGCCTAAAGTGTTCGCAAGAGCCAAGTACAACGTAACCCCTGCCGTACCGGTGACGCCGTGAAGCGCTCCGAGTTCACATTAGAAGTTTTACCTGAGGAAGGTACCGCTAACCTCGGCCTTGATTTTAATGTTCTAGCGATTAACAATCTTGAAATCGCACTGCTTCTGAAATCACAGGTAGCCAAAACGTTCTCTAATAGGTTCTATGCGACATCGCGGACCGATGGTGCGGTCCGCGTGTCGATCACAACAGATATGTTAATCGGACCTGACCTGATAGGTTTACGGAATCTCCTTATCACGACCCTTCAAGATCGGCCCGCGGCTCTAACGCTCCACTTTGGCGATGACGAAGGTAGCGAGAAAACTATCACAGGTCGTTACGTTCCTCAAACATTGAGCATGATTTCCGTCAATAAGCGGAAAGAATGTAATCGCGAACTTACTTTTCAATTCCAAGGAATTATGGCATGATCACGTTACCGGCTTACTTACAAAACGATTACTTCGCGAAAGACATCCTCTTCGCGTTTAAAGTTTACGACGCTGCGGACGCTGTTATCCTTACCTGCACGTCCGAAGGTAATGACAGTACCGATGACATCTTACTGGGCTTCGCGGACATTACTACTCTGATCGGACAAGAGGCTTTAACTACTGTGGGCTCAACGAGTGTTGAAGTTATTAGCAACAAGTCGCTCGACGCCTTTAACTTGGAATACAAAAAGGCCACTATTGAAGTGTACAAGGAGGGTGAGACTCCTTTATTACTGTTTACTGGTAAGATAGCCCCACCATTGGCACTAAACCCTAGTAGTGGTATATATACTATTAGTCTAGTTACTGCTCAACTGGATGTTAAGATTCTCGCAGATATGTCTTTTACCGCAAAAAAGCCCAGTGAACATATCCAAGACCTCGTGGACACGCTCGACGATATTGATTACGACGCAACCACGTTCGCGGCACTGGACGCCAACGCGTCAAACACTGTTGGCGACGTGTTTGAAATCGAAGCAACAGAAAACGCCGACTATAAAACAACAATAGAACGCCTCGCGTGGATCGGCGCTTATGGGTTACTACTCAAGAACGATGTTCTTTACGGCTTCGATTTACGGCAACCTACACCCACAACCACTTCGACTGTCGACATCGGTGACGCGATCATCGAGGGGTTCACTATTGGGAGCAAGGACGAAACCGAACTCTTTACCCGCGTGATCGTCCAGCAGGGCGACGACACCTTAACGTGGACCAGGAACCGCGAGCTCTATGGCGATCGGCAAACCACCCAAACATTGTTAGGGTACGATCTGCTCAACGAAACTGTCACGACGCGACTCAATTACTGGTTGTTCCAATACGGCCACCTGTGGAAGCGCGTTACCATGAGATTACCGCTGTCGTACGCGGGGTTGGAAGTCTATGACATCGTGGCCTTCGACGGGTTGGAGTACCTTTTTGGGCTGCCGACGGGCGGAATCACTGGAAGAGTTCTGTCCACAGGGTTGGATTTTGAGGGCTTCGTTACGGTTACGGTTGAAACGAACGTCGATGCGCGGACCAATGAACAGAATGACAAATACTGGGACACAGGAACGTTTGCCTCGCTAGTGGTGCTCGAAGACGTTGAGTACGTTTCGGGTGACGACTTCAACGTAACGTGGCGACGACTGACTGCCAACGACGCAGGTGGTAATCCGATTAACCGCTACCAGTTGCAGGTTATTAAAGATAGCGTACCTGAGACACCGTTAGAGTACACCGGCGAGCCTGATGAGGTTATCACGAAATTGATTACTTTAACGGCTGCGCCAGCCAATCACGATTACGAGATAAAAGTGCGTCCGTACATTACTGATATTGGTCAGTGGGGTAATTGGAGTAACACGGTCGCGTTCCGCTATGTCAACGACCTCGCGCCGCTTAACCCCGACTGGGAAGAAAAGGACGAAACAGGGGAAATGTGGGCTACGAAAACGTCTTACGTTACTTTTGAACTTCCCGAGTACGCCGAAACGTTAGAGATTGAGTTCTTTAAAGCTGACGACACTTCGCTAGGTACTCGGTCGTTTACCGCAGGTTACGAGGGTAAGGTTTACGAACAGTTTCGTGTTGACGACATCCCACGTTACACGTCAAAATTTAAGCTGAGGTACACCAGTGTTGGTGGAGCCTCAGCTTGGAGTGGTTTCTCTGGAACGTTATTACACGATGTTCCTGATGCGGTTACGGGTACGGGTGCCATCATGAGCATAACTGACGAGAATTATCCCGACGTGGGTGGCGACACGAATCCTAGTTTCTCGTACACGCTCGCAGGTTGGGGCGGTGCCAATTGGACGTGTAAAGTTATTTGGCGCGCCGATCAACCTCGGGCCTCGAAACTTAAATTCGTGGAGCAGTATTACAGTGCGACAGGTACGCCTCTTTGGTATCCCGCGACGGTGGCCTCGTCACACAACATCACTGATGAACTAACCTACATCTACCCTGGCCGGAGGCACTGGTTCTCGCGCGACGACCTGAACAGTCATTACATCGGTGGGAGCCATAAGCAACACGCCCAAGGTGTTACTCCAGTTTACTCCAACGCTTACGGCGATGCGATTTCTGGGGAAGTGATCTACTTCTTAATTGATTACCCGAGCGACACAACAAAACATGACGAAGCGAGCACATCGACCACTAACACGGCACCTGGGGTTACACCATAACAATGTTATGGTATCTTGAGACAGAGACAGAGCGCAACAAAACAAATGACAAAGATAATCCAAGCCAGTACAAAGAATTCTTCAAAATCTAGTTTCATCTTTCGCAAAGCTCCCTGTATATTTTCTTACAGTGTTTAAAATCCTCCCACGCGTACTCCAGTCTAAAACCTGACCAGAAACGTAGGTATATCCGATGGCCTGTATTCTCATAGGACCAAGATTCTCTTTCAAGGGATCTGCATACGCAAATGTTCGGAAGAAATGCCGTACGTAGTCGCCAGAAAGGTGATCCTTCCTTTGCCCTGTCAAGTAGCATGTACCATTTTACGCTTGCTTTCATCTTTGCACCGGAAATATTTTGTCGAAGTGGATTCTCAAATCAACCTTCGGGATTTTCGTTTTACGCTCAGTGGCTAACCATTCTGAGATGTTGACGCTTGGACCTTCTTCGATAAGAGCATCGAAGCACTCGTTACAGATGTAACCGTACTCGTAAGAATACCTGTCACACATGATGTTCTCGCAATCTATCTTCTGACAAGTTAGGACACCCATCACAGCACCTTATCAGGGAAAGCCGCGAGAAGCGTGTGTATTATGTCTACGAATGTGTGATTACCGCAATCTTTATAGACTACGATCCGTGTCTCCAAAGCTCCCGACGGTGCCAGCAGGGTATTAAACAGGTGGATAGTGATGTCCGTGTAACCCTTCTGGATCGTTTTGGAACTTGTTGCGTGGTGTGGTCCGCCGACGTGTAGATATTTCATGATTTCTCCTTGGTTCACCTAAACATTGTTATGGTCGGGGACGCATCCCTCGGCTGTATGTTTCAATCAATCTCTTGTAAATCTGCGCGGTCACTAAGCTGTCGTTAAGTGCGTCGTGGTGGCCAGGGTTCGAGATGTTGAAAAATCGGGCGAGAGCGGCAACAGAACACTGTCTGATGTCCGGCGGCTCTCCTTGCCAAACCAATGCGTCGTTGATAAACTGCACGGCAGAAATAATGTCCCTGTAGTACGGGTGAAAAAGATTGTGGAAAAGCTCATCGCCCAACCAACTTTGTATGTAGGGTCGATCATTTGGCCAATTGGCCGCGATGGGACACAGCCGCCGATCTGGGGCCAGTTCCAAAGACTGTACCCAATCACATAACATGTCCTGCGCCTTTTCAGCCGTAACACCAACGCTTTGAATCTCCATAAATTTACCGCGGTTGTAAGACGCTTTCGCAATACCGTTCCAGTCAACGTTTTCAAGGCACTCGACCTTCATGTTCACGTAAAAAGGTCGAATGTCTTCGCGGCGCTCATAGTCCGCGTTTAGAGGCACGGCGGCGAACTGAAAGATTTCACCTAACAGCGGGTTGAGGTTCGTGAACTCAATGTCCACGGCCACAGGAACGCTGCCGTGAAAATGCCACGGTGCTTTTTTGTTCGGTGCTGGTTTACCTACTTCGGGATACTTAGCCATCTGTCAATACTCCTGCGGACCATTTTCCGCGTTGTTGTTTAATTTTATACTTGGTTGAATTTTTAAGGTCCGAGTTCACCGCGATGAAGAACTTGTCGCACGTAACCACGCGACTGCTTCCTCGGTTGAACGAGACCGTTAGCGAACGGCGTTCGCCAGCGCTCAATTTCTTATATACTTCGTCGATCATTTTATATCTCCTGATAAAGTTTACCGTCGCGCAACTTCCACGCTTTCGGGTTGTCTGGTGCGCCTATGTTGTCGCCATTCCAGCAAATATTTCCAATGTAGCTCTTGTTGGCCTCGCGCGGTAATCCTCCTGACGGGAACTTGACCTTTAACGCTTTGCTCACTTTCACTTTGCTCCACGCTCCGCGTTCCTCCTGCTCAAGTCCCGCAGTAAAGCGTGCGTAGAACTGCGCGAATTTAATCAAACCGCCGACCTGCTCGGTACAGTGGTTACTGATGAACGTGTCCACAGGATTCTGGTTGTAGGAAGAAACAACTTCCTTCGCGTCCGTGTTGACCACAGGCACATTCAACCGCGAACCGCTGGGCGGAATCTCAAGGTTCATTACGTGCGTGATGAAGTCCGTTGCCTCAGCTTCCAAGTGCTCGATCAACTCGTCCCTTGGAATCAACTCCGTCGGGTTTAGGTCCGGTACTTCAATAACCACGATACGTGTGTCGCCAGGGAAAACAGGGCAGTAACTAGCATTATTTGCACATTGTACCCAGTGTGTCGAGTTCGGCATTACGCAAACCTGTTTGAATTTTGCCTCAATTGCAATTTTTCTATCTGTCACCAGCGATTTGATTTTATCGTAGGCTGTCTTCTCTTTGCTCAGGTCAACTTCCTCCACGGCACACAGGACTTGTCCCGCTAACTCACCGTTGAAACTGTCTTTCTTACGAAGGGTTCTTTCAGCCAACATGTAGCCTTTCGACAGTAGCAGGTTAAGGGACTCGTGAAAACTACTCTTACCTGAATCCTGGTTCCCGAACATGAAAAGATAAGGGAGCTGTTTCAAAGGCTGTTGAAACAAACTCGCGGTCCACAGTTTCAAGTAATCGGCACCTGTGGAAACGTCATTCAATTGACACCACGTATCTTTTTCCACGGCAGAAGTTATGCTCTGTCCACAGTGGTCGAGAATCTTTTGCCAGTGAGGAAAGCGTAAATCTTCTCGCGTGTTATCTGGCGTGAATCTCAGTTTAGCTGGATCGCGGTTCCATTTACGATCACCAACATACTCAGGTTGGAAAGGCTCATTGACGATTTCCCAAGCGCACGCAATCCCTTTTCCGAGAATACGATTAACCTCGTCGCCTTTCTTGCCGTCACCCAATAACATCGTTTTGACGTGTTGTAACGGTTCCTCGCGCCAACCGTCCTCAGTTTGGATGCACCAACCCAAGTCGCGGCCTGTCGCGTAAATGTGCCGAATGTAATCGTCGTAATTTTCCGTGTCGTCATTCACCTGATGTGTTTCACGGCCCACGACCTTTACGTACTTTGTTTTCTCACCGATCCACCCGTCAGGCGTTCCGCGGTCCTTGTTCTCCCTTTCGAGCTCCAAGCTAATCTGGCCCTTTGCGTTCACGCGAACACGAACATCTCTCATTGCCATCTGCACAGGTACGTCAAAAGGCATCCCGAGAGCGCGAAAAGCACTAACAGCCAACTCCGTTTGAGAAAAATAGTAGCCGCCCTTTGGATGCTCTACGCCGCCAAAACAGCGGACAGCGCCTTCGAGGGACAAGGGCTTATTGTAGAAACAGCGTGTCCAACCGCTGTTATCCTGATCCCATGAAGGATGCTCCGAAACGCCTTGCGAGTAACGGCGTACCGACCAAACGCCGTTTCTCATCGGGAAAAGGAAGCAGTTGTGTTCTGACGAACCAGAGGATGTTGTGTCAAACAATCCTTTAAAACCTAGCGCGAGGTGCGCCTCCTTTAAATACTGCGTGTGCGTCACGAGCATGTGCATGTCTTGTTCCCACCACCAAATGCACTCGTTAGCGTTCAAATAGTCAACGAGCTTTTTGTGCTCGGGGTCCAGCTTCAACCGTTGATACTGACCAACGAGTTCTTCCAACGTGGAAATTTGTCTTTCTGGAATGTACGACGGACGCGTGCGTTTGGATGTTCCCTTAATCACTTTAACGTGATCGCGCCAATTCTGAGGGATGTCCTTTTGCGGGATACAATGACCTTGCTTCAACATCTCGAAAGAACGAGGTTTGTCTCCTTTGCGGTGCCAAAGCCAGAGGACCGCGCCACAAACGTCCACTTGTCCCTCAAGAGGTTGACCAGACATTCCTGCCATTTTGCCCAAAACCGCTCGTGCCAGAGCCGCGTGCTCCGTATGGTTGACGGTTGGAACATCGGGCAGGTGAACGTAGATGTGCAACCCGTTACCGCTCGTTGATTTCTGAATCGTCACCCAGTCAATACTTTTCAAAGAAGTGACAATAGAAGAAAGTTCCTCGGGACTGAGGCCCTCTTTCTTGTGGCCGACGATACTGTCGAAATCAAATCCTACCCACTTACTAACCTTGTTCCGCCAATCCCACCCCGTTGCCCCTACAGCTTCAACGTGTTCCTCGAAATTAAAACCGTTCATTTCAACGTCGTTGTCGATCGGATCGCTCATCGAGTTGCGCGGCAAGCGTAGCACGGCTGGCCAGGTTTGTACGCCGTCAGTGTAATCTTTGATCTTTCTATTTTTAAATGTTCTAAGTTCCACGTCGCCGCCGTCCTGTGCGAAGTTAACTTGAACTTCGATGTCCGGCGTGAAGAGGTCTTTAAGGTGCTCGTGCCGCGCACTCTTTTCGAGGAACGCTTTAATAATGGTGGTTCTTTTTGACATATTTGGACCCAAACAATGTTATGGTGAGAGTTGGTAGTTATATACTACTTCTTTTAAAAGATTATTAACTCCTATTCTTTAAAGTAGACGTAACTATACAACTATAAACAGTTTAGCGTTAATTCGGAAGTTTAGTCATTTACTGGTTTATTTATGCCTAAATCGGCACGTGCTCTTTTAGAGGTACGATTTTTGTATGACATCCATATTTTAATCAAACCAACCAGTAAATGGATAAACTTTGAAATTTTCTATGATAGAAAAAATATTTTATTTTCTATCATGGAAAATCTCGCGCGTGATCATTAAAATAACGCGCCCGTGTAGCGCACGCGCCCGCGCGAGAAAAGTCCCTCACAGCCCATTTCCGCACTTTCCTCATTTCGTTTATAGTTCTATACGCTGACAGCAACTAGGCTGTCGTTACAGTTAACTGCAACCGCAAATACAAGACCTAAACATTGTTTAGGCAAACAGGAGACAAGAATATGTCAACCAAACGTGAACAACTCACCATCGACCTCGACCTCATCAAAGAACCGCGGATCAAGTTGCGGGACGTCGATACCGACAGCACCTACTTCAAAGGCATCGTCGACACCCTGCGTGAAGACGGTCTGCTCAACCCGATCAACGTTGAGCGTTACGTCAAGTACAACGAAGAAGACCCCGAGAAGATCGACTTCGAAGGCTTCCGCATCGTTGACGGAATGCACCGTGTTTACGGCGCTCGTGAACTCGGGTGGACCACCATCGAAGCTCTCGTCGGCGAACAAACGGACGAAGAAACTCTTCTCATCCGTTCGATGCTCGCCAACTTGGCACGCGTCGAAACCAAACCTGCTGAGTATGCTCGCGGGATCAAAGCCCTCCTCGACGCCAATCAGAACTGGACCGAAAACCAGTTGGCCACTCGCCTGGGTTGCCCCGCGTCCTTCATCAAGCAGCGCTTGAAGTTGAACAAGTTGGCTGAGTCGCTGAAAGGCAAGCTCGACAACGACGAAATGACTCTGAGCAAAGCGCAAGCTTTGGCAGAGCTTCCCGAAGCCGAACAGATCGAACTGTTCGGGACTTCCGAAGGCGAAGACAACGATGCGTTCCTCGCTCGTGTCTCGGATCGCAAGCGCGAAATCCAACAGGCGTTGCGCGAACAGAAAAGCAACGAACCCGTCGTGTTCGAACCCGTGGCACGTCTGCGGAAAATCGTCGACGTTAAGACTGCAATGGACACTCCGGCTGAAATCGGAACCATTTGCGCCGCCGCCGGTGCCTCCAGCCCGCAGGAAGGAGCGATTGCCGCTCTCGCATGGATTCTGAACCTCGACAAGGAATCTGTCGAAGGCCAGAAAGCGGACTGGGACAAGCGCGAAGAAGACAAGAAAGCGAAAGCTGCCGCACGTACGGCTGGCAACGCTGCGAAGAAAGAAGCCAAGCTCCAGAAAGAGCTTGACGAAATTCGCGCAGCGAAAGCAGCCGCGGCGGACGCTGAGGGCTAATCGTCCTGCGTCAAACGGCGGTGCCGTTAGCGCCGCCGTTTGACAAATTTCCCTGTTGTGTTACAATAGGGTTTCTAAACAATGTTGCGGGCGACCACAACATTGTTTAGGTCTATCGAACCAATAAACAAGAACCAAGAACGAGAAATAAGATTATGAATGACTTACAAGCACTGAAGAATGGTCTCGCGCCGAAGAAACAAGACAAAACAGAATTGGCCGAAGCCGGTTTGCTCGGGGGTAGTTTCCTCGGACAGATGCGTATTGTCTCCGGTTCTTCCGACCTCGCGAAGAAACAGAAAATGCCTGTCGGCAACTGGGCGTACGCAAAAAGCTCCACGGTCCAAGACCTTGGCGAGAAAGTCCTGGCTTTTGTCGTCGCCTTCATTCCGAAAGCGACGGACAGCAGCGGCGGCACTTTCGTTGTCGATTTTGACAACAACAGCGAAACGTACCAGAACATCAAAGCGCGTTCCGATGCGGAACGCACCAACCAGAATCTCCACTACGGTGTCGATTTCCTCGTCTGGCTTCCCGCCCGTAAGGAGTTCGTTTCACTGTTCTGCGGATCGCCGTCCCTGCGTGTGGCGGCAGAAACCCTGCTGGACTTCGTGCAGGAACCCGTTGCTTTCGGCGTCGAGCTGATCGAGAAACCGGACTTCAGTTATCACGTTCCGGTGATCAACGGCACCGATTCCGAAATGCCTCTCCCGTCCCTCGAAGAGTGCGAGAAAGAAATCAACACCTTCATGTCCCGCAAAGCACAGGGTCCTGAAATCGTTGAAGAAGAAACCGCATCTGCGGAAACTGGTGGACGCGTAGAGTGATCCAAATTGCACTAACCCCTGTTTTCAACACGGTAACACCACGCGTACTTGGTGATTACAGGGGTTGGTGTACCAAACGCCATTTAGATTTTGGTATGCCAGACTCGTTGGAACGATACTTTAAAGCAAATGACGCCGACCTCCTTGTGCATATGTCTGTTGCGTTATCGGCCGATTTTGAAGACGTTACAGATGAGAGCGTAATTATTCTAAATCGGAGGGGTGTACTTGTCTCAACGTTTCCTGACAAGTATCTCCTTTCCGCGAGTCTGGCACTTTTTAAATCGTTTATTCTCGAAGTGGATTCTGACCTTTCGAGAAAAATACGTAAAACTTTTCTTTCAGCGGGGTTCCAAAATGTCTTGCATGTATGAACCGCTCACAGCGGGTATCTATAAATTTAAACTACCGCAACCGGCCTACAAAGGTAAGCGCCGGTTTGCGCTCGTACCCGTCGAAATTGAAGTCGTTAACGGAATGTATATCTTGGCATTCGGCTTCAATAACGTTATCAAAGATAAAGTCAAAACGCTGAAGAATCGTCGTTTTGATTGGGACACAAAGACTTGGCGCGCACCAGTGTGCCAACGTAACAATTTCAATCTTCGCCGTTTTATTGGCGAAGATGTTTTCGGCGACTACGACGCGGACCCAAACAATGTTGTGGTGACTTTTTCTCGCCCACTCTTCGACCACCAAAAAGATTTGGTTAAGCACGGTCTGAGCGCCAAGCGCGTAATCTGGGCCGCGGAAATGGGAACAGGTAAAACGTTAGCCGGTATCGAGCTGATGGAACGTAGCGGTAAGCGCGAGTGGTGGTGGGTCGGTCCGAAGTCCGCGGTCGCAGCCGTCAAACTAGACTTCCGTAAGTGGGACGCTCAGATCAAACCGACCTTTATGACTTACGAGGGCATGGTTAAGCGTGTCAAAGAACATCCCGAGTACGTCCCAGAAGGCGTTATTTTTGACGAATCGTCGAAGCTCAAAACGGAAACAGCGAAACGCTCACAGTACGCTTTAGCTCTCGCAAACGCAATCAGAGACGACCACGACGGGTACGTAATTCTGATGTCGGGAACACCCGCACCAAAAAGCCCTGTCGATTGGTGGAACCAGACTGAGGTTGCTTGCCCTGGCTTTCTACTGGAAGGTTCGGCAAACACTCTTCAATACCGCTTGGCTCACTTTGAGCAGTGCGAGGGTGTTGGCGGACAAACTTATCCGAAACTCGTCGCGTGGAAAGACAGCGATGATGTTTGTTCCGAGTGCGGTAAGCATGAGAACGATTTAGCGCACTCGCTACGAGCGTGTGAACAAGCGGTCCAATCTAAACTGCAAGCAGCCGCGTTAGCGATGAAAGCGGCAATTAAAGCGGGCGACCTTGATAAACGTGTCGAGTGCAAAGAAACAATCGACCGGCTTAAATTGGAACGCGAGCGCATCAAGCGGACCAAGGACCCTTTGGGTAAAACCCATCAGTTCGTGAGGGGCGTCAATGAAGTTGACCTCCTTTATCAGCGCATGAAGGGGTTGACTCTTGTTAAGTGGAAGAAAGACTGTCTCGATTTGCCAGACAAGGTTTATCGGCGCGTCCATTGCGAGATTCCGCTCGCTTATAAGCGGGCCGCGGACCTTATTAAAGCGACTGAGAAACGCACGATCACGGCCTTGGCTAAACTCCGTGAGCTTAGTGACGGCTTCCTCTACGACAAAGAACAAGACGGAACAACCACCTGCCAAACCTGCGAAGGCAATGGTCAGTACGACTTTTGGTGGGATGAGGTTCGGCAAGAGCATGTTCTCGAAGGCGACCCCGACGACCCAAACATTGTTAGGGTGGTTGAAGCAACGTGCGACACCTGCAATGGTTCAGGCCAGGTTCCCAAGTACAAACCTGTGACCAAGAACATCGAAGGACCGAAAGAGAAAGTCCTTGCTGAACTTCTCGAAGAGTTCGACGGCGTAGGTCGCGTGGTAATCTTTGCGGGTTTCAAAGCGTCCATCGACAAATGTGTCGCCGTCTGTGACCGCGAGGGTTGGGAAACAATTCGTGTCGATGGTCGCGGTTGGAAAGCGTCATACACGGATCGTATCCTGCCGGAAGACGCCCTTTTGGATTTCCAATCGCCCGATCGCTTGCGGCAAAAGTGTGCCATCATTCTGCACCCGCAGTCTGGAGGCATGGGTTTAACCCTCACGGCGTCACCAGTGGCGATTTACTACTCTAACGATTTTCAAGCGGAGAATCGTATTCAGTCGGAAGATCGTATCCACCGGACAGGCATGGACTTGAAACGCGGAGCGACGATCATCGACATTACGTGTTTGGAAACCGATCAACTCATCCTCGACAACCTACAGAAAAAGCGCGACCTGCAACGAATGTCTATGGGCGACATTACAGCCGCTTTGGAGAAAGACAGTGACAGAACATAAAACAAAAAGCATTCCCTTATCCTCAATTTTCGTGGATGAGAGTATAAACTCGCGGAGCAAGATCGGTTACTCCGACTACTCGGCCTTGGCTCAAAACATTGCAGAACAAGGTCTGATTCAGCTTCCAGCCGTTGTAGCCCGCGAAAACGGGCAGTATCAGGTTATCGCCGGTTTCCGCCGCATGAGGGCTATCGAACACTTGAAATGGCCGGAAGTAACCTGTGTCGTGTACGAGGGGCTCACGGACGCGGAAATCATTAAGATTAACCTTACGGAAAATCTTGAGCGCAAAGACCTAAATCCTCTGGAAGAAGCGATCACTCTTCGACGCTTCGCGGACACCGGTTACACTCCCGAGGAAATGGCTGAAGCTATCTCGCGATCCCCGCAATGGGTTTACTCGCGCCTGAGTATCCTAAGTCTTCCTGACCCCATTCAGGAAGATGTGGCAACCGGAGCGCTGACGCTCAAACAGGTAAAAGTCATTGAGGGTCTCTCCGAAGAAATGCAATACAATTACGTCCGGCTTTATAAAGAGCGCGCCGAGAAAGCATCGGACATTAAAGTGCATCTGAAAAGACACCAGAAGAAGATGCCACGCGTCTCGAAGGGCAAAGCGCGCACGCAAAGCGATATGGAGCGCGTGCGTGACTATCTTTATCACATGTTCGGTACGTCCATCGAAGTGATGGCGTTGCAGTGGGCAAGCGGTAACGTTACTTACGCGGCGCTGGAAAAGGAAATCGAAGAGCAAGCAAAGATGTTTAACATCACATACAGGGGCATTGAAGAATATGAAAAATGTGATCGCGTTTAATGGTGCGAAAGAAAGCGGTAAATCCTTTCTTTCTACAGAACTGGCCTATTTATTAACGAACACACACAACATGCCCGCGCGTGTGGTGAGCTTTGCGACGCCCTTGAAACTCCTGGTTAACGGGGCGTGCCACCTAAACAATGTTATGGTCCGCGACGACTATATTCGCCGGTGGGCCGAAACTTTTGAGCTGGATGAAAACACAACGGATCGCCTCCTAGTCTTCATCCACGACAAGTTCGCCACGTTGAGCGAACCGGACGCTAAAGGTAAGCTTCGTATCGCGTTGCAGATTATCGGCACCGAGTTCTTTCGCGACACCGTGGACGTGAACTTCTGGACCAAGATAATGCGCCACAAGATTCGCGAATCGCGAGCGCAGGTCGTAATTATTGACGACATGCGTTTCGAGAATGAGGAAGCGTTGGTCCTCAAATACGAAGCAGGACAAACCGTTGGTGTCCTCGGCGGAGTGCTTGGTGACGGGCATCGCAGCGAGACATCGCTACATCCGAAGGATTGTCACACTGTTTTCGACAACAGCGCAAAAGATAAGTTCGTCGCGATCCCATTCGTCAAACAGTTGGCGATGAGTACCGCCCGCTTGACAAATCTCAAAAAGATGGTATAATAGGCGTATGCACTTTTGGGACACAGAAACATGTGGTTTTCACGGAATGCCCGTTCTATTGCAATACGCAATAGATGACGGGCCTTCTGTGCTTGTGGAGCTATTCAACGAAAAGCTCGACGTAGTGAACGATACGATTGTCGATATCGTCCACAGCGATAGCTGTCTTTTTAACGCAACGTTTGATATTTTCCACCTCTACAAATTCTGGACCACGGCCCAAGTGTTCATCGAACGATATGGCCATAACAATGTTGTGGTAGCTGATCACATCGACGAGTTCGCCCTTTGTGAGATGGCGGCGAGAGACTATCCGAAAACATGGCGCTTGAAGGGTGTCGTTGACTTGATGCTCGTCGCCCAGCAAACGAAGTACCAAGCGATGATGAATCGTAAGGACATTAGAATCAGACGCGTGCCGCGGTTGTTGGCAGAGCGCCTTGTGGGTGAGCTTGAAGAACGCATTAAGTTCTCCGACATCTACTTCGCTCGACGCAAGAACAAGTTTCCTATTTGGCGACTGGGTGACGTTAAAGACGATTTTGGTGACGTGATCCCTGACCTTGTTGACATCGTTTGTCCCTTCGCACCTAGTAAGGCGTTGAAGGCTTTAGCGGTCGAAGCCGGTTTGGTGGACGTCTCTGAGGTAATGAAGTTCTCCGACATCGAAGTACCCAAAGAGTACCGTCCTGTCGAAGCTGGTTTCGCACCTTGCGCACAAACCAGTTACTTGGACGGGCCAACACCTGGTCCTGACGATTGGCGCGGTACATGGCCCGCGGTCATTAAACACCACATCCACCATTGGCAACATAACGACAGGGCTAGAAAGTACGCTGAACTTGATCCCGAGTACACCAGAGGTATCTGGGAGCATCTTGGTCGGCCGCAAGTCAATGACACTAACAGCATGTTAGCCAACATGGTAGCTGTTTGTCGCTGGCGGGGTTACAATGTTGACGTGGAGCGCCTCAGACAAATGAGAGTCCTCGCGGTTAAGAAGAAGATGTCTGCGCCTACCGCCCCGCGTAAAGTGAAAGATTACATCTTTCCGCACCTTGAAGAAGCCCAATTAGCTGTCATCGGGGACAGTACCAAGCGCGTCATTCTCGAAGAAATCGCCGAATGGGGCGGTGTGGCCGGTGAGAAAGCTGCTGAGGTCCTCGAAGCGCGGTCAGCGCAAAAGGAAGTTGAGTTGTTTGACAAGATCATTCAAGCCGGTCGTTTCCATGCTTCGTTCCGCGTCATTGGCGCTAAATCCGATAGGATGTCTGGTTCCGACGGACTCAACGCTCAGGGTATCAAGTCCACAAAAGAGGTACGTTCATCGTTCCCGTTGGCGTGGGACGACATGCTCCTGACAGGTGGCGACTTCGATTCCTTCGAGGTAGCAATCGCAGAAGCTGTTTATGGTGATCCTGAGTTGCGTAAAGCGTTAACAGAGGGTATGGAGTGCCCCGATTGCTTCGGCGGCGGGTGTTCTTTCTGCGAGGGTACCGGCAAAATAGTAGCAAAACTACACGCACTGTTTGCTGAAGCACTCTACCCCGATAAGACGTACCGCGAAATTATGGAATCTAAGGGCCAAGAACCTGACCTTTACACAAATGGTAAACGTGGCGTCTTTGCTCAACTCTATGGCGGTAACGAGAACACGTTGCAAGAGCGTATCGGTATTCCAGAGGACGTGGCCCTCGCGGCGATGCAGTCTTTCCAAGACAGATTCGTTGGAGTTAAAGACTTCCAAGACGGAATCCGTAGCGATTACTGTTCGATGACACAACCGAACGGCCTCGGCACACCTGTCGTTTGGAAAGACCCCAAAGAATATGTCGAGAGCATGTTTGGTTTCAAACGTTTCTTCGACGTTGAGAACCGCGTCTGTAAGACACTTTTTGCGTTGGCGGAAGACCCACCTAAATCGTGGCTAAGCCTGAAAGTTAAAATAACCCGACGAGATAGAGAACAGAAAATCGGGAACGCCGTAAGGTCCGCGCTCTTTGCGGCGGCTTTTAACATTCAAGGCCAAAACATGAGGGCTGCCGCCAACCACCTTATCCAAAGTCCTGGCGCACACATGACGAAGGACCTCCAATGTCGGTTGTGGTGTGTCCAACCCGTTGGAATCTCAACGTGGGCCGTACAACCACTAAACGTTCACGACGAGATTATGAACCCTTGCCTAAACAATGTTGTGGTAGAGTGCGCCAACATTGTTGACGATTTCATTGAAGAACACAAGTCACTCGTGCCGATGCTCGAAATGACTTGGGACAAACAACTAAAGTCGTGGGCAGGTAAGTCGTGAGCATTGATTACGAGAAGATTATTAGTCGGGCGAAATCTAGGGCGTCCGACGCACGGCGCGTGGAACGCTTCGTTAAAACAGATACCTTCATGGCGTTCATGACCGAGTGCCGTAGGCACCCTTCTGGCGGCAACACGTACCGCCGCGCATTGACGCTCATTGCCGACAGTGATCTGGCTGGCTTAAAGAATCTGGTTTACTTAATAACAAGAGATTTGTCACTGTGTTCAACGGGTAAGTTAAGGGACCTCTGCAAGCAAACCGGCGTAACATATTACAGCGACATGTCAAAAGAACAAATGGCGAAAGCCTTAGAAGGTTTAGTATGGATCGACCATGTAGAATAAACAAGGCTTACGACACGCTCCAAGGCACAAGAGCGTCCTTTAGCGGTGATGAGCACGAGTTCGACGCTTTTTGTTTCGCGCTCCGCTGTCAAAGTGACCCTCAGTTAAAACGCGTAGAGGACTGGCTACCCCAGTTCGTTGAGGCAATAACCAAGTACCGCCGAGGACCCTCAGCAAAACGAAAAAGATTTTTAGACTTAGTGTGGCAAGTACGCCCCACGTTAAAGCAACCAAAGAGGAAACGATAATGTTAAATCAAACGAAGTTATGTAAACGAAACATTCAAGCTGTCTTGCGAGAGTGTGCTTTTACGCCTAAAGATGAATCAGAGTTCAACCTCATTGCGCGCCTGAATGACCCAGGGTATACGGCAAAATACGCTTTCACGGAATTGGGTTTGCAACTGCAACAAGGCGCGGTCGACGCGAAACGCATTATCTCTCTTCTCGCTCTCGCAGAAGCACAGGAGTCACAAAATGCCGGGAATTAAAACAGACCGTATCCGAGAAAATCCCGAAGCACTCGTACAAAAGCGCATTATCAAAATGCTCAAAGCGCGCGATTGGTACGTGACGGTAATGCACGCCAGTTTCGCGCTGCGTGGGATACCTGACCTGTACGCGGTCCATAAAAGACATGGCGCGCGTTGGATCGAAGTTAAGGACCCGAAGCGCACAGGTAAACGAAGTCTGTTCACCAGCGCACAGCTCGAAACTTTCCCCCACTGGTCCGCGGCACATATCCAGATTTATGTACTAACAGGACCCGAACAGGAAGAGTACGAGAAACTCTTCCGACCAGGCAATTGGGCGAGGTACTTGGTATGAAGAAACTGAAACAGGACAACCCATACAATTGTCTGGTTTACGCTCTTGGGATGGCCCTCGACGTGGAACCAGACACTTTGTACCGCTACCTCACGCACACCGGCCTAGGCGATAAACGCAAAGGCTTCGTGCCCGAGGAATTTTACACGGCTATTGTTGAGAATGGGCGTTTACCTATTCTCGCGCAAGTCTCATCCTTTGACGGGAAGGACGAGTCTTTTTTAAATGTCGCCGCCCTAACAATGTTTGGGTACACACGAGCCATTCTCACGGTTCTCAAAACAGATATTACGCTCCACCACGCTCTCGCGTGGGACGGAGAAACCAAAACGCTTGTTGACCCCGCCAAAGGTGAAGAAGTGGATTTTAACGACTACACGATTATTGAAGCGCTCATGCTTCCAACGCACAAGGAGA
>Ga0255048_10000153_pt1 | contig 48455 bp, 62 predicted proteins | sample JV7_2_2_MG_FD_183619 | JGI IMG/M metagenome (GOLD analysis project Ga0255048, IMG submission 183619) | Seawater microbial communities from Jervis Inlet, British Columbia, Canada - JV7_2_2 | ecosystem: Environmental > Aquatic > Marine > Inlet | place: Canada: British Columbia | collected 2016-10-06 | reverse complement strand
ATTTTGATATATCGTGAATACCTAAATCGTCAACAGACGCATGACCCGGCTCACCGTTGGCCTGGTTTAAAATCGCTCGCCACGTTATCGGCCCAACAATTCCGTCTTGACAAACACCAAGCGATTGCTGTAAATCATGAACCACGCGGTCAGTTTGTAGCCCAAACACGCCGTCATTATCGCCGTAGTCGTACCCCAGTAAATCACCGAGTTCTTGAAGCCGCCGCACGGCGGCCCCCCTATCCCCTATTTGTAGGTTTCTCATTACGTTGCATCTCCCTCCCTATGAAAATTACATCAACTACCAATTGGAACACTTGATAGATAACCATTGCCAACAACACCGAATCGGGCTCGTATATGGTCGGTTCGGTCGTTACGAGCGATATAGCCACACAGGATAAGACCGCCATTGTGCCGAGTAAGTGAAACCATATGCAGGTCATTAGAAATTTTTTCATGACTTCACCCTTGCCCACTCTTCGCCGATTTCGTATTCATTGGGCATTGCCGCGTCATCGCCGTCTAAATCTACGGTTGGGCGGTCGTCGCCGTTGTACTGTAACAAGAGCGCACCGCCATCGTCGCGGTCGGTCATTATGTACCAATGGTCTATTTCTAGATTTGACGGTAGGTGCCCGAAATCTAAAACTTTATAAATGTTTATGCTTGAATAGATTTCGGTTGGATAGGGTGCTTTTGTTATTACTATCGTCCCGTCACTACGATAATTTATAAACATAGTATCGGCCGGTATCGTTTCACCCGCTTTGTATTTCTTACCTTTTCTCATAGCTTCACCTTTACCCACTCGTCACCAATTTTATATTCTTCGGGCATTGCTGCGTCATCGCCGTCTAAATCTACGGTTGGGCGGTCGTCGCCGTTGTACCGTAACAAAAGCGCATTTCCGTCGTAACGGTCCGTCATTATGTACCACTTGCCGACTTCGGGTTGTAGCGGCATTTCGGGGCACCCTATGAAATCCAATTCGTAAACAGGATCAGTTATCGACTTGAAAACTGTTTCCGTGTGGTTTTGAGTGAGCACTGTTCGGAATTTACCATAACAAATGTACCATTGGTTTGCTTCTAACACGTCACCCACTTTAATTCGTCTCATCGTTTCACCTTTACCCACTCGTCACCAATTTCGTATTCTTCACAACGGTCCCATTTTTCACCGCCCACGTCTTTGACTTTTTTATTTTTACCGCAGTATTGATAAATCGCATTATCATCCTTTTGTCTCATTACGTACCAATGGCCTATTTTTAATTCACGGGATTTTGGCTTGGGGGGCAATTCTGGTAGGTCTATGAGCTCATATCGTGGTGGGAATGGAGCCGCACCGATCTCAAAGTCTTCATGTTGTATCACTATGCGTGTTTCATGTTCGTCATATACGATAAATGGTTGTTTCGCCGGTATCGTTTCACCTAATTTATAAATTTTACGTGTCATCATAACTTCACCCCTTCGGTATTTTTGGAAATCGAAAATTTGTCATCTCATATGTCGTCGAGTTATTGCGCACCACAAACGGCCGGTCGACGGAACTCATAAATATACTCGGCGGCAGCCAACTGTGCGGTACTGTCAAATAGTGGCCGCCTTCGTGTATCCTATTACCTGCGTCCAGTGCTTTAAATTGCGTCTTTGGCGGAAAGATAAATCCAAACAATTTGTACGTTGTGTAGATAGCTGGATTTTCGACAAAATAATGGTCGTGACCGCCCGTCCCTATTGATACTAACCCCCACGAATAGACCGTAACATATAACCCGCTCGCTTTGATTTTATCATCTTGTAGTATTTTTCTAAGTTTCATCTTCGTCAAACCTCCCAACGCGTTCTACGATGTTTCATTTGCTCCCCTTATATGTGTGGCCATCGATGAGCACGGGTCGGGGCATAACCATCGACGCGTATTCGTCGGACCATTTATCCCGAGCACAACTAAACGCCCGCCATCGCCGACGCCCAACAAACGAGCTCACCGCCCAATATGCCAAGCGCGCCCGCCAACGTGGGTAACCGCAATCCAGCAATATCTTGTGAAATAGGTCGTTCGTTTGCTTGAAGGGTAGCCGATGGGTTGCAAACAAATAGTCATGGATCAACGCGGCGGGCGCTACCCTGTGATCATCGTTGTCGACTATGTTGCGGAAGTACCAGGGCACCGACGCAAAATCGGTAATAAACCCCGGCTCGAATATAAATTCTAGCCAACTACTATCTTTAAGCTTAATGAATACGCTTAAAGTCACACATAAGATGCGTAGATCGTTAAGGTTGCCGTGCTCTGATATGCGCTCCCAAGGCGGTAATTCTATCTCCCGTTGAACCCGCCACGCGTTCCTTTGGACATAATAGCCCGCTCTTGACCGCTCGATGTATTCGAAGCGCTTTGGCCCCGCTATCTCGATGCGCTTGATTTCTGTGATTTCGTAGCCCACTTTAAAGCCTCATTTAGTGCCGCGGTTTTGAGTTCCACGGACGCTTTTTTGACAAGCACATCCCTTGCAATGATGGCTTGCGCAATGATGTTTAGGTTTTCACGTTTTATTGCTTGCCGCACAATGTATCGGCGGACTTCCGCCATATCTCTAAAATATCGGTATATAGTAGAATGATACAAGCCCGCTTCCCGCGCAATTTCAACGCCCGTTACGTGTTTGTAGTGTGTTTTTTCAGCCAATTTAAAGGCTATTTCTAACAATTCTGCTTTTCTAACTTCCGGATCTAATCTGATACGTCCCATAAGTCACTTTTCCTTTTTTGCGTGATACCATAAAATGCAAGCGTTACACGCCACGGCAGCCAAATGCTTACACTTATCAGCCGCCGAGTCACTCCGCATAGCTTGCGCAAAGTGCCCAATTAACTTCGCTTCGTACAATTGTTCATATGTTTTATCCCAATTAAGCCGTTGCCAATCACCAAATTCACGCCCGTTTTTTACGCCACGATCAAACACGTCAAGCATATCATCGTAAAAATACCAAATACCTGCCAGTCCACGCGTGAAATCATTCATAGCGTTCCCCGTCTATTAGCAAAAGCCGCATCGCCGCCCATTGACAACACAAGCTCAATAAATTTAAGTTGCGCCTGCTCCCTGGCCGTGCCTGTGTATACCCACGCGGAGCGCTTTACTTCCCTGCATACGAATTGACCGATCACACAGCCAACGTCATTGGGAGTCACTAACACGGGGCGCAAGCCCACTAGGTCACTCGACTTGACACGGGCATTGAGCGCTTTGGAGTCATTACAAAGCCCATACCTTACAAAATTACCCTTGGCGTCTTGGGCGGCGCCCACATTATTACGCCAAAGCACCCCGCCTTTTTCGGCCGCTTCAAGCCGCACTTCGGCGGATACGGCCGCTTCACTAAGCACCGGAATAGGGCGCCCCGCTTGCGTATATCGTCCCATCAACCTCTCAAGGTCGTACAACGCCCCCATCGACACCCCCCACTTTTGGGCCCACTTATAGAGATTCATTAAGCCACCTTAAATCTATGGGTTATAAACCGTTGGTTGTTAAACCGTGGGCCGCTTTTTGTAATACGCCACTCTGACCCGTCGAAGTATATTACCCGGTGCACACTATCATCCATTTCACACTCCCAATATTCGCCCTTTTTTGGCGCGGGTAGAATTAATATGGCCGCGTCGAGTTCCTCTTCGGTAACCCAAACGGTTTGCAACGGTTTAGCTGTTAATGCCAATTTGTAACACCGATCTAAACCGATACTGGTATCTATTAGCATCAATTTACCGCTAAAATCGATTTCGAATTCGTCGCCTACTTGGTATGTCATTTAATCAACTCCATTGTGATTTTCTCACTCAACTCAACCGCTTCCTTCGATCCAAGCGTTTGGGCGGTGAGCACGTCTATTCCGAAGCGGTGAAAAAACCGCCGTTGCGCTTCGTTTGTTTGACGCCCCTCGGCGCGTTGTATACCGCCATACCATTGCATCACGGCTCGAAGTCCCTGTTGACACTCTTGACGCTTCACGTGGCGCTTCACGTGGCCTAACTGGCCTATGATTGGCACGTACTTGGCGGCCAGTTCACTTCGGTACACTTCGGGGTCTTTATCTACGGCGGCCACTTCACCCCGTAGCTTGGCGAGCACGTCGGGCGCCAAGAGCTCCAAATCACCGTCGACAAATTCCGGGGCGCTCCGTTGCGTTGGCACAAATATATAGCCACAATAGGGACACGATGGCTTGACGGCTTCATATGGCCGGGTACAATCGGGACACACCCTAAGTGGTATGGCGTCATCGGGTAGCAAGCGGCCGCGCTTCTCACGCCTATCAAGCGATCGGGGGCGCGGGGTGTCGGGTAGTAGATGACGCTCGACGTTGCCCACATGGTCAATAACGAGCGCATGCGGCTTTGCACTTGTGGCAATGCTCTGCATGCGCTCCGCTCGGGTGCCCGTTGGGCCGTCATGCCAAAGCCGCATAGACCGACCGAATTGCTGTAAATACAGCCCAAACGACTCAGTTGGGCGTGCCATTGACACTACTTGGCAAGCGGGCAAGTCGAAGCCTTCGCCGAATAGGTCTACGTTTACAAGTTGCAATATTTCACGCGCCTTAAAGCGTCTCAATATCTCGGCGCGCTCGGCGTCGGGCGTCTTGTGTGATATTACCGCGGCCGGTACGCCCGCTTCGTTATACTTGTTGGCAATATCGATCGCATTTTCCACGTCGACGGCAAATGTGATGCCTAGTCGGCCGGGCGCAAGACGTAGGTAATTTTTGACTACATCACCCACTATTTGTGAACGTTGTACCGCGGCTTTTAATTGGGGCTTTTTAAAGTCTCCCGTTGCGGTAGACAATTCAACTTTAGATAGGTCAAGATCACCTTGTGGGCATGCGACTTGATAATCTGTTAGCCACCCGTCGTTTATGAGCTCCCGGGCCCCGGGTCCTTCAACGATGACATCAAAGACCCCGTCCGCGTGGCGCCCAAGCCCGCCACCGTCCGCACGTGATGGTTCGGCCGTGACGCCAAGCCCACGGGCATTGGGCATAAGCGCGGCGGCTTTACCCCATTTATTATTTGTTTGGACGTGATGCGCTTCATCTTGTATCCAAAGCGTCACGGTGTCAAGCCATCGTATAAAAGCGGCGCCTCTACGTATAATTGTGTCAACACCGGCAACACCACAAGGGGCCATGGGATCATAAAAAGCTTTACCAAATTCGTCCATTTGTAGACGTACTATGTATTTGATTACATTAGTGGGCCCAATCACACGATGGCGGACCCCCCGCCTTGCAAGCGCGAGACTCATTTGCCCGATGAGCTCCTGACGGTGAGCAATTAGACACGTGCCACCCACATTTTCGGCGGCAATGTCGGAAAATAGAACGGTTTTACCGCCGCCCGTGGCCATGACATATAAGACGTTTTTATGTCCATTATGCCAAGCGGAAGCGATGCGATCTTTACCGTCTTTCTGGTAGTTGCGTAAAATCATAATTTATGTTGACACAGCTGTGTGTACCTCGTATCTTGGGGCCCGTCAACCAAAAATAAAGGAAACATGAAACCACCGATTAGCTATTATGGCGGTAAACAGCGTATGGCACATAAAATTGTGCCGTTGATACCGAAACACACTGTTTACGTGGAACCTTTCGCGGGTGGCTCGGCGATATTGTTCGCAAAACCGTGGCCCGACGTGACCAATGGGGACCACTACCGCGAAGTCATAAATGACCTAGACGGCGAGCTTGTTAATTTTTACCGTCAATTGCGCGACAACGGCCCGGAGCTATGCCGACAATTACAGTTGACGCCCTATTCTGAGGAAGAGTACAGGATCGCCAAAAATTTTGATTGTGACGATTTAGAGCGTGCTAGACGGTATTATATCAATAGTCAACAAAGTTTCGGAAACGTGTTTGGCAGGGGATGGGGGCGCGGTTTATTCGGTAGAAATCTGTCTGTTACTTGGTTAAATAAAATAACGCGTTTACCCGAATACCTTGACCGCATGATGCCTATAGCAATAAGTAACGTCGACGCAATAAAATGTATTCAGCAATGTGATTCGCCTCAATCGTTTTTTTACGTTGACCCACCATATCCGGGCACCGACCAAAACTATAAACATAAATATAGTATTGAGCAATTCTCCCAATTAGTCGATACGCTAGACAGTATCGACGGGTCGTTTATTTTATCTTGTTACAATGTCAAAGTATCTATTCCAGCCAATTGGGAAAAATTTGAGTTTAGCTCTATTATGTCGGCGGCGAATGGTAAAAACCGCAAAAGCAAAAAACGAACCGAAGTAGTATACCGTAAAGTCTCAAAAGTACCCGTAAGAAAAGAACTCCAAAAACTATACGACGCAGGCAAATTCGCTTGCTTCGAACAAAAAGGAAAAATAATGGCAGAAATTAGAGTTACAGTAGACCCGACTGATACGAATGCGTTACGTGCCGCAAGTGATCTTCTTTTGAAGATTGCAGGCGAGCCCGTTAAAGAAGTAATCGTCAACAAACCGCCCGCAATGGGCGCCACCAATGAGGTCATTATTGACCCCCCGCCGCCCCCTGATCCCGTGGCGGCGGATTGGCCGCGCCCTGTTAATGGCGTGATGGTAGATAGCGCGGGGCTTCCGTGGGATGCACGCATACACAACGGGAATAAAAAGTGTACCGCGCGGGCGGGGACTTGGATGTATCGGCGGGGTGGCGATAAAGACGCAATACCGGGCGTTGAAGCGGAGCTCCGGGCGGCAATGGCGACACCCGTCACGCCCGCGGCCGCACCCGTAGCGACCGAACCGCCGCCGCCGCCGCCGCCCGAACCCGTGGCCGTGGCGCCGATGTCATTCCCAGAATTCATTCAATATGCGGGCACTTTCGACGATAAATACCGCACCCAAGAAGGGCTAAACGAACTTTGTACGAAAGTGGGCTTACCTAGTATCGGACTATTGGCAAGCCAACCCCACAAAATACCGGAGCTTATAATATGGCTGAACACTCAATAGCGGCGCCGTCAAGTAGCGGGCGTTGGGTGCATTGTGAAGGCTCGATTATGCTCGAAGCGCGAGTACCCGACACGTCCAAAAAAGACGCGGCGAATGAAGGCTTGTGTAGCCATGAATTAGCGGCCGATTTGATCTACCATTGGGCGAATGACCGCACTTTAGACCCTGAAAACTTGCGCATCAAATACGTCGGCAAGTACAGTTTTCACGGTGTCAAAGTAACCGATGCGATTTTCGACGGTGCACTTTTGTACGTTCGGGACGTGATAATAGTATCAACAGGTTGCGAGCACGGCAAAAACTTTGCCATAGAAGACAAACTTCAAATCCCTAAGGTGCATGATGTGTGCTTTGGTACCTGCGATTGCTGGTACTTCAACGAAGTCACAGGGATTTTGCATATATGGGATCTAAAATACGGGTTTTTAGCCGTTGAAGCGTACGCCAATTGGCAACTACTGTGCTACGCAAGCGGTATAGTCTCAAACGGCATAAAGCCCAAATTTATAGACATACGCATTGTACAACCCCGAAGTTATCGGCCCGGTTGGCCTGTACATACTTGGCAATTCAAGGCGGGTGACCTACAATCGTTTGAAGCTCGCCTAAACGCATCGGCCAACCGTGCCTTAGGCAATACTCCAACCGTTATGACTGGCCCCCATTGCCGCTTTTGTCGAGCGCGCTATGGATGCGGGGCGGCGAATAACGCGGCAATGTCAGCATTTGAATACGTTGAAGTGCCCCAACTGTGTGACCTTAGCCCGGAGCAACTTGGTCGTGAACTCCAATACTTGACGCGTGCCAAGGAAGCCATTGAGTACCGTCACGCGGGAGTGTCGCAACAAATAGAATCACTCCTTAAACAGGGTAAAAACGTACCCCAATGGGAAATGCGCTCCAAAGGCTCCAAACGCGAATGGGCCACGGGCGTTGAAGAGTTAAAAGCGATCGGGGCGTTATATGACGTGAAGGTCACAAAAGAGAAACCTATAACCGTTAAACAAGCCATCGATGCGGGCATACCGCAAGATATGGTGGAAGCCCTAACAACCGTGAAATCCGGTAAACGTTACCTACTACCACACGATATGGAAGCCATAGGAAGGAAGTTTAAAAATGCCTAAAGAACGAAAAGAGTTTTGTACGCCGATAGGGCGTTTAGTTGCGGGATCATGTTTTGAAGCCCAAACAAAAGACCACGACGGGGCGCCGCTTGTCATCAAACGCGGACCCAATGCAGGTCAACCAACAATTCGTTATTTCATGGGGTTGGCGATACCCAAAACAGACCCCGGGTTACCCGCATTAATGGCCACAATACAAGAGGCGGCGCGGTTATCATTTCCGACATTATTCGACGCCAACGGGCAAGTACAGCGGCCAGACTTCGCGTGGAAGTATAAAGACGGCGATTCAACGGCCGTCGATAAAAAAGGGCGCCGACATTGCGACCATGAAGGTTATCCGGGTAATATCGTGTTTGGTTTTTCGGGTAGTTTTGCCCCGAAGTGCTACGGCCAAGACGCTTCCCGCGTACTAACCGATCCCCAAAGTATCAAACGGGGTTTCTACGTTCGCATCCTTGGGAGCGCGGTCGGTAATGAAGAGCAAAGCAACCCGGGCGTCTATCTCAACTATAATGCAATTCAGTTTGTGGCCTTCGGTGAAGAAATGCAAGCGGGTCCCGACGCTACGGCCGCATTTAACGCCCTACCCGTGGCCGCCCTACCCATGGGCGCAAGCGCCACGCCCTTGGCGCCCAGTGGCATGCCCGCCTTGACCGGCATGCCCGCAATGAGCGCGCCACCCGTGACAGGGGCCGTTACTATTCCAGGGTTGCCGGGCTCAATACCCACGGCGGGTGCCCCCATACAAATGCCGGGCTCAATATCCGCGCCAATGTTTGCAGGCGTGACGCCCGATCCAAGCTTCACCGCTCCGCCGCCCGCGCCACCCGCTCCGGGCCCGGAGCTCATAACTATCCAAGGGGTTGCATATACTCGCGATCAACTCGTGACGGTTGGTTACAATGACGCTCAAATTGAAGCCGCCAAGAGGGGCGTGTGATGGGTGAAGACACAAAGACGGGTATGAAGGGTCATTCGACTTACATACTTATTGAAGATTTTGATAACGAGTATTGCCTGGTAAAAGAAGACTTTGTAACCTTTATCAAACCTATGTTTAAGCCCGATGACGGTAAATTCATGGGTTATGAATTAGCGTTAAAACACGGTATTGCTCGCGATTTTGGACGAAATAAATGGTCGGTTGTGGCCCGCCATTTTATCGCAATTGGTCCGTTAATTGAATTGCTCGAAAAACACCCGGAAATTAATGAAAGGTGAATTTGACTTTGAAACCTATTCGGAAGCGGGCCGGTATTGGTGCCCGGTCCGCCTTCGATGGGTTCCTATCGCCGAGTCGACGGGTAAGCCCGGATTGCCCGCCGTGGGGACGTGCGCCTATGCGGGGCACCCTTCGACACGCCTACTTTCTCTTGCGTATGATATAGGCTCCGGGGAGCGCCTATGGACACCACATGACTCACCGCCCTATGACCTATTTTGGCACGTCAAATGCGGCGGAATACTTGAAGCGGTGAACTCGTTTTTTGAATACCAAATATGGCTCAAAGTATGTTACGGGCGTATGGGTTGGCCACCGCTACCGCTTGACCAGTTACGGGACACATCGGCCAAAGCGCGTGCTCACGGGTTACCCGGGGGGCTTGACTTAATGGCCAAAGCGGTCGAAGCGCCAATACTCAAAGACACCGATGGGGGCCGACTTTTAAAGATATTTAGCGAACCGCACAACCCGACGAAAAAAGACCCTCGCAAGCGCATATACCCACACCAAGAACCCAAAGACGGCCCGCTCTTGTACGGGTACAACATAACCGACATCAAAGCGGAGCGCTCCGCATCCGACCGCATCCCGGAGCTACCGCCGTTTGAGCTCGAAGTGTGGAAACTAGATCAACGGGTTAACGCCCGGGGTGTGGCCATCGACTTGGAAGGGCTTGCAAATTGCCTCGAAATAGTCCGCCAATGCACCATTAAATACACACGGGAGCTTGTTACGCTCACCGCGGGCAAAGTGCAAGCGGCGGCGGAAGTGGCCACGTTTAGGGTGTGGTTGGCTACCAACGGTTTGAGCTTGCCCAATATGCAGAAAAAGACAGTTGAAGCCGCTTTGGAGCGTGACGACTTGTCGCCTCAATGTCGTCGAGCTCTTGAAATACGCTTGGCGCTCAATTCGGCCGCCGTGCTCAAACTCAAAGCCATCAAACGAAGGCTGTCACCCGATGGGCGGCTCCGGGGGCTTTTTACGTATTGCGGGGCGTCACGAACTGGACGTTGGAGCGCGGGCGGGGCGCAACCACAAAATCTAAAGTCAAGTGGCCCGAACACAATACCGGATTGGAATATAATCGAAGTCGAGACCGCCCTGGGCGTCATCGCCACGCGCTCCCTTGAACGGGTTGAGGCAAAGTATGGCAACGCACTTGAGACCGTTGGGGGGTGTGTACGGGGGCTTTTCGTGGCCGGCCCGGGGCGTGACCTTATATGTTCGGACTATTCCGCCATCGAAGCGGTCGTATTGGCAATGCTGGCCGGTGAAGAGTGGCGCATAAACGTATTTCGGACACACGGCAAAATCTATGAGATGTGCGCCTCGAAAATCACGGGCGTGCCGTTTGAGAAATTTATTGAACACAGAAAACAAACCGGTCAACACCACAAACACCGCAAGCCGTTTGGGAAAGTGCCCGAATTGGCGAGCGGGTATCAAGGATGGATTGGAGCTTGGAAGGCGTTTGGGGCCGATAAGTATTTTAGAGATGACAGGGAAATAAAGAAAAATATCCTAAAATGGCGAGACGACTCCCCGGCAATAGTCGAATTTTGGGGCGATCAATACCGCCGCATCGGTAAAACGTGGGATTTTATCCCGGAGCGCTACGGTGTTGAAGGCGCCGTTGTAAATGCTATAAGTAACCCCGGGAAGCGCTATGACGTGCGCTCCCTTTCCTTTGTGGTCATCGATGACAAGTTGCTTTGCACCCTTCCAAGCGGCCGCAAGTTGACGTATCACAAGCCCCGCCTTCACCCAACGTTTCACCGCCTTGCTAAGCTCCCATCGTTCAAAATCACATATATGGGACACAATACCGATTCCACGAAGGGCGCGGTCGGTTGGGTGCGGCTCGAAAGTTGGGGCGGAAAATTTGTCGAAAATATAACCCAAGCGGTTGCCCGTGACGTGCTCGCCACGGCACTTGTACGCCTTGAACAATGCGGATACCCCGTAGTTATGCACGTGCACGATGAGCCGGTTTGTGAAGTAGTCAAGGGCTTTGGGAACATTGAAGAAATGGAAGCCATAATGATGGCGGCTATATGGTGGTGTATAGGGTGGCCAATACGTGCCGCGGGCGGTTGGCGCGGTTACAGATTTCGGAAGGACTGAATGAAACAATGGATTGAGAACAAAATTATAAAGCGCGGAGAATCCAAATATCTGAAGGGTTCTATTTGGACACTCCGCGCGGGCGCGTCTATCAAAAACATAATCGTACACTATTCCCGATGGGTCAAGGTTCAAAACGATCGATACATGCAAGTTTCGGTTTTGGAGCGTATCTCCAAAGACTTCCCGGAGCCCCCCAACGGGGGCATCATATGGCTTTGGGATGCATTGATTTTGAGCGGCAGAAAATACGGGTATACTTTTCGAACGTACCCACGAAATAGAATTACAACCACAAAAGAAAGGGGAAAAGATGGAAAGAAATAACAGCGGAAAGATGCTCATTGTAACGGCGATCGGATTTGTCATAATATTAATATTGGCCGTAGCTTGGCAATGTAAAGCGGCGGAGCCAATGGGGCGGAGCGATGCGATCCTTGACCTTGTGACACCCCGCACGTCGTACCGGGGGCGTTTACCGTATAATGGAAAATATCTCAAAGCGTATAAAGATGCGGTATACCGCTCTAAATTGGTTGTGGCCTTCGAAAACGCGGCGGAAAAATTCGAAGTACCCACCAACCTTTTGATCGCCATGACCTACCGTGAAACCGTATTTCGCACCGGGCTATTGGGCCCCGCGGGTGAGCAAGGGATCTTGCAGGTTGGGAAGGATGCCCGCCGTGGGTGTCGGCGGTATTGCAAAGACTTGGACACGGTCGAAGGTGGCGTATTTTGCGGGGCTTGTTGGCTTGCCCGCGGACGGGATTGGTGTCAAGGCGATATTATCAAGGGGATCAATGCCTATGTGTCCGGCCGATGCAACCCACGCACAATTAGCGCTCAACGGGCAACACAAAACAGGGTATGGATTTGGGGATATCTAAACGAGCTCACGGGCGGCGCGCGCGTGCCAACGCCCCGGTTTAAACAGATAGGCGTATCGGCCGCAAAAGTCACAAATAAGACACGAAAGGGGATAGTAGACTGATATGGGCGACAAAATACAACTAAACGACCTTGAAGCGGCAATGCTTATTACCAGTTTAGTGCGTTTGGTTACCACTGAAATGGACGACGAAGATGTGGGCGAAGCACTAAGAATGGCACGGGCGGCGGTAGTTTTAGCCGTAACTCAAGACCGATACGACGCCGCCGTTACGGTATTGACAGAAGAGACAAAAGAAAGGTTGTTACACTAACGGCTTTGGAGCCAACTATTGATAGCGTAAATAATGGCGCTAATAACTCCTAAAATACCCGCCGTTATACTCGCTTTTTGAGTGGGTGTGTACCGTCGCTTTGGGATGATAGACACGCGGCCCGCGGGCGTGATGGATATTTTGTGGTTTTTACGAACGTGCAAACGCAAGATGTCTCGCATTTTCGTGTCCATTTCTTGATATACCCTCAATTGCCAATTAGCTAAGTCGGTTTTGGTCGCAAAGTACCTGTGCATTTCGTCTTTGATACTGTCGCCGATTCTCTCGACTTTCGTCAAAATTGCGTCACGCTCTTCACGTATCGCAGTCTTTGCTTCGCTTTGAATGATTCGGACTTGAGTGGTCTCTTTAAGATTGACCATTGAATAGCAGCGGGCAAAGTACGACTTCATTTGCCCGCGGTCCAAAGTGTATTGGGTTGTCACGCCCGTATCTTTCCACGGCTTCCGAATACGTTGCCCGCTCGGCTTCATACGCCTTTTTAAGCGTCTTATGGTCCGCATAGGGCACCCGGTTATATTCGGCCACCTCCATCATTTCACGGGCAACCTTGACGGCTTTGGAGCATACATGACGGAGCGCATTTTTGCGGGTGGCCACCGGGTCAACATGTAAGACACCAAAGCGTCTCAAAACCCGCTTGCCGTCAATCTCGACATATCGTGCGGTGTTGAGCATTAATACCAGATACCCCAAGAGACCATACAATTTGTCGGCCGTGTCTCATCGCCCAGGGGTAAACTAGGTGATTCGGTATAGGCATACAATCGGGTCGCACCCGCGCCCGCTTCTATTCCAACCGCCGCGCCACCCGCCGTGTTATCGGTGGTTGTTTGTAATGCGACCGGGGTCGGCAAGCTATTCGTGACCGCGTGATAATGGTTCTCAATCTCTTCGGCTTGTAAGTCCCCTTGAAACCTTGACGCGCCATCGGGGTCAATCGTTGCGCCTTGATCCCGCCCGCGAATGAAACACCCCGTAAAATCGGGCAACACAAAATAGGTGCCTCCCGTGTCCGGTGTGGTGCCCCCCGCATCGCTTGTCTTGATAAACACAGTCGAAGCACCATTGGCGATGTCCCCAACGTAGGTGGCTTCAACGAGATCCGGGTAGTTCGCTATTAATAAAACCGTACCGTCAAGCGGAAGCACCCGAAGGCCAAGGGAAAAAGGCGTTGCGGTTGTGCAAGTCGCTATAACCGTTCCCGGGTATCCGCAAGTTGCGCGCATCGCCTGGAAGTATTCCGAGTCGTCAACCTCATCGGGATCGCCGCTTGGCGTGATGCCCGCTTTGTCCAAAAGCTCTTGTTGAAACCCGAAAATGTCATTGACAAGATCTTCGTCCCACGGGGTACCGGTACCGTCACCGGGCACGGTTATGTTTTGAGCCGACCCGTACGGATAGGCGGCCGATGGGGCCGTAATTTTGGTCGGCCATTTTACATACGGGTTTAGTGACATTTTATTTGCTCCTTTTACGCAACAATTATTTGCGTATAGTGATAATCGCCAAATACAAGCTTCGTCGAGCCCAAACGATTTCTAATCCTAACATCGTTTCCGTTGTCAAACGCACAAAAGTCCCCGTCAGAATCGGTACCCGCGCTATTTGGGCCCGCTTCAAACACAGTCACGGCACCGTTGTGGCCCCAAGCTATTTTCAACCACTCCAATGTCCCGGACCCCGTGGCCGCCATAAGCATGAAAGTGCCCCAACCGACCGTTTCCGCGGGTAGGTCAAAATACTCGTCATCGGCAAGCGACCGGGGCGCAACGTGGGTATGCACAACATTTCCATCCGCCACGGAGTAAGTCAAATCGTCGACCACATCGGCCGTTATGATGTTTTTCCACGTGATAGGCGAATCATCTAACAAAATCCACAAGGTCTCGTCGTCCAACTGCTTGGCGATTTGATACACGTTGGCCGCCGCAAGTACAATGCTGCTACCTTCGTTTGTACCCGCTATACGGTTGGCCGCATCCGCATAGGTCAAATTGTGTATTGCATGCCTTGCGCCCAAAGCCACTTCGCTATGATTTACAGTCGTCATATTTTCACCCTTCTACCACGTAGGAACCTGACCCATCTTCAACGATGAGATCAAGCGTCAAATCTTCAACCAACGGGTCGGAATACTCGATAAAAAGTCCTATCCATTGTTGCAACGGACAAAGCTTTAAAAGCAGGTTTTCAAATTCGTCTTGGCGCTCACTCGATATAACAACCGATTCGCCAAAAGTCGTATCGCCAAAATATAAGAAATACGGCCAATAGTCGGGGTCGGTTGGCAACGGGTAATACACTCGACTCACCAAAAATCCATCGTATTCGCCGCACTCGGCCGATGCTTCCCCGCATTGGGCAAGCGCTTGGCCACAAAGTACCGTCCAATTATAGCCCGTCCAATCTAGCTTGTTAACGAGCCAATATGGGTTTGCCCCTTGTGGTATTCGATTGCCGCACTCGGCTATTGGTTCCCCGCACTCGGCAATGTCTTCCCCGCACTCGACGGGCAACCCTAGCAACCACGCGATCGGATTGCGCACTTCCGGGGGGTCGCTAGCGGGTAGCCACCACTCGTGAATATAGACATCGAAGCCGTTGGCTTGAAGGGTGGCTTGGATATACGATGGATCTTGCCCGCCAATAGCCGCCCACGTTGCGGCCAAACGATCGCGCCGTTCTTGCTCGGTTAGATTGGTTTCGGGCAACCCCCATTGATACTCCCAAGCGTCGAGCTCCCGTGTGGTTGCCGGGAACATATCGAGCCAAATTAAATCAAAGTATTCTTGGATGTCGTTGGGGAAGTCTATTAGCCCGTCAATTAGGCGTCTTAACGTATTGTCAAGCGTCAAGCGCCAAGCTTTAGCCCGTGGTAGCAAGTGCTTTGCTATGTTTAACCAAGCCATTATGGGTAACTCACCGTTGCTTTACACTTCTCACCGGCCGCAAGGGTTCGGATTTGAAATGCAACCGCCGCTTCTTTTAAAATCACACTAGTAAACAAGCCTCCCAAAGCCGCCATTACGTCTTGAACGACACCACCTATTGCTGTATCGGTTATTTGGTCTTTTCTCACCCCTACACTCCAACCGGGTATGTACGGTTCACGGTCTAAGAACCACGCTTCAACCGCCGCCGTTACGGCCGTTTCTGCTTCGGATACACTGGGCGCCGTGATGCCGTATACCTCGACGGTAAAGGCCGTGCGGGCGATTGCGAGCGAATTTACAAATGCATTGGCCGGGCGCCGTGTGGCAAGCCCCGCAACGTCCACTTCGATGGCGTTATAGACTTCCAAAAGCTTGGCCGCATCGGGTATGCCGTCCGCATCCAAATCCGTCGACACTTCCGAGTATACGTCCACTTCGCCCGGGTCGCCTGTGTATGGATACACGTTAATCACGCCCGTTACAGTCTCACCCCAAATAGAGTAGTCCGCATAAGCACCGCCCTGTGGTGGCGTTTGGAAGCGTGCAAAAATTCGGCTTTTATAGACCGACTCGGATTCTTCGTCGACGCCCGTCACGCTTTGGGCCGATACCACCCCATCGGGGTCCACATTGGCCGGGGGCGCCACAAACGATAACACCGTAGCATTGTCTACGTTGCCTTGATCGCCCGCTCCGTTGCCCCCTTGTTGGTCGCTTGCGGCGCGTATGGTGACCGTTTCAGTTGCGGGCCCCGCACCACCATATGCGGTGTCTCCGATCGTCACGTAGGTTATGCCACTCGCATCGTTAAGAATCGGTGTTCCCGAAGGTAACGTGTCCGCACCCGTGGGAAGCAATACGGTAAAATCGAAATCCACTTCGGCCGGTACCGCTTCCGTGGGCGGGCCGACCCCCATCATAACACCCACGGCGGTGAGAGGCTTTACAGGCACCCCGTTGATCATGGTTTCCTGATTTGTCATGGTCTCGACAAACATTTGCAAGAACATGAAGCCGCCGTATTTGTACAGAATGATGAAAACGCCCGCGAATACTTTCGCAATCACTCGATTGAATGCTTTTGGTAGAAGCGGAATCGTTTGACTTAATTTCGCCTCTACTTGCGCGATAATTAGATCGTTGAGTTCCTGTATCGTGGGGACTTGTAGTGTCATTTTACCGCCCTATCCCAATTTTCAGTGAAGGTAAATTCGTGCCGCTCGCCTTCGGCCAATATCACACAGGTAACGTTTATTTTGTTACGAATCGGAATTGTGGCCGTGACTTCGACACCCGACGCAATACCCGTTGTGACAAACGCCTTTTGCAAGTCACGTGTCGCCGCTTGCTCTGCAAGTAGTAGGTTGCCCGATGACGCGGGCAAGCCGATTAAAATATGTTGTAACTCGCTTCGGTATTGGCGCGCTTCGTCGGGCTCGGTAAAATTACCCCACCATTGCTTTGTTTTGTCGTCGCCGCCCGGGTCATCTTCATTGCCCCCAAATAGGGTCAAATACCCCATTGTATTAAACAGGGCTGTCATTTCTGTGATCCCACCTTCGATAGTGACATCACCACTATTCGTATCAGAGTGATACAGTAAGACATCGCCGTCTTGGGGTTGATTGTCGCCATATGTGCCCATTAATTGCACTCCGTATTGTCTTGACCCGCATCGTCCACAATAACCGGTCCGTTGACTGTGCCCGTGCCGCCCGCCAACAATTCGCCTTCACAAGCCATCACGCCCGTGTCATCTTCCCGCATCGGGGCAAGCGCATCGATGTTCGTCTCTTGCGCGGTGGCCACAAGGGCTTGCGGGCCAACACTTGCCACGTCCCCGACCACAAAACCGGGCGCGCTACCGCCCGAAAAGGTGTACGTCAAAGCCGTTGTATAGACACCCTTTGTGTCCACCCCCACGTTGGCGTTGGGCGTCGATGTGATGACAAACGCCCCACCCGTTATTGTGGACCCGCTACCATGGGCAAGCGTGCCGCCGTCGACCATAATTAATTTCGTCATGCTGTCGGCTTCGCTACGGTTAAATGACCATTGGCGCTAAACACGCCCAACGCACTTAACCCAAAATTACCCGCATCATTGACCACTTCAAAAGCCCCGTCGGCTTTAATCCATAAATGCGCTATTTCGGCGCCATCGGCGTCACGTGCTCTTAGGTAAATTGCGCCCGTGGCCGATGGGTCCGTGAAGGTCACATCGATGACCCCCACAACCGCGTGCTCGTCGCTTCCTTCTAACTCGGTAGTGACTACCAAATCACCATTTACGGGGTTGCATGAGACGCCCGCGGGCGCATATACGGCCGCCGTTACAACGTCATCGGCCCCAAAGTCAACGGTCGCTTCGTTGGCTTTTTCACCGTCCACATCGACGGCTTTAAGTTGTTTAAACGTGCCTATTCGTCCCATGGTAAACTTTCCGGAGCTTCCCCACTAAACGCCCCCGGCATCACGAGCGTTAATTTCGCTGTTTCGCTCCGGGCGTCTTGATTTAGCTCGACATCACGTATCAAAAACTCATACCAGTTATAAACCATCGCATCGGGATAAAGTATCTGAATTGTGGTATTGGGCGCCCACAAATCACCTTGTGGATCGCGCCATGTGGCAACCTCTGCGGTATACGAAATCACATTAGCGAACATACGCCCCATACGCCCTTCGGCGGCAATTTGGGCATCCGCTTTGCGCCCGTCTTTGGCCACAAAAGTATTACATCGAAACACCCCTTCCGCTCGCATGTTAGTGACCGTATAAGCGGAGCCACGTGACCCCAATTTAGTGGTTTTGATAGCGGATAGATGTGAATAGTACTCTTGGGGCTTCTGACCGCTCTCACCGAAAGATATAAGCGGTTGCTCACCTTGTTGCAAGCGGGCCACTGGAAAGCCCGTGGGCACGCTCCGGTGAAACAATAGATCGCCTTCGGTGGTATCTGTCATCACATAATTTCGCTCTTTTGCAAGGGGCGCCAAAAACTTTAAAATCCGTTGCTCCGGTTTGAGCTTTACCCTTCGAAAAGTAGCGCCCGCTTCGCCAAACATTTGAACGCCAACTTCATAGTATCCAGCCACTTCGGTGGCTATTTGCTTTAAATCTAATTTGTTGAGCTCTATTGGAAACGATGTGATGGGGGCTGAACAATCGGATAAGATACCCGGGAAGCCGTACCCTGTAACCGTCACAACCGCCCCATCTTTACTCCCCTTGGACGTGGGCATAACGAGTGTACCGGTGAAATGGAGTGACCCGCCGATGAGTACATTTAAGGCCACAAACCTAAGTGGTCTAAACGTCTCACGGAATTTAAACGACGTCGGTTCAAACGGAGCGCTGAAACTGGCCGATGAGACGCGGTCAATTGACCGTTGAATCTGTATTTGTGTCCATCCTACAAATGACTCGCCATCGATGCGGACTTCAACCTCATCGGTGCCCCCCGTTGTGCCCTGTTGCGGTGCGTCGACGGGGGCGGCGGGATCGGCAGGTACCGTGAGCACCACACCAGATACAAACGGCTCATGGGCGCCCGGATTGGCACGCCGTAACTTACTCGACTTTAGATCGTCCCCGTAGACCTTGCGCGATACGCTTTCAAAGGTATCCCCGGCAACCGTGCTATACGTAGTATTTGACACGGCGCCCCTTCGGTATTTCTAAAATTTCACTACCGGTGAACCTGTTTGAATTTATGAAAAAATCGATTTTACTCTCAAAATCTTCGCCGTAAAGCTCATAACCCAAATCCAAAAACGACCGGGCGCTTGTGAGTACCAGGGCGCGCTCTTGTTTGAGACTAAACGAGATCTCGACCAAGAAACCCGCCGCAAGCCCAACGGCATCCAGTAGCGCGGAATAGCCTTCGCCTGTGTCCAGTGAACTATTTTGTGGTATTGCATCCGTATCGGCGTCAACTATCGCTTCCCAATTGTCATCGCGCCAAGCGGTCAACAAGTCCCATTGGGCAAGTAGCGATTGAGCGGCTTCAAGGGCGTCCGTACGTGTGGTGAATTGATTGTTTAGCACACTCACAACCGAACCACTCACATAAGTAGACGCGAATAATTCACGGGTCAAGAATAGGTTGGCGTCACTTGATACCGAATCGGATGAGCTAAAAATCGTTTGTGCAAGGTTGCCATAGGCTTCCAACCGATCGCGAATGGACGAAGCCGCGCGCCCGGGGGCTTGTATAGCAATTTTAGTCTGAAAAGCTAGGGTGAGCGGAGCGGCAATCAATACATCGATACCTCGATTAATGGAGTCAACTACGCCCTGGAATTGGTCATTAACTTTCTGTGTGGTCTTAGCTATTTTACCGAGCGCACTTTCAACCGTACCCAAAAGCGACTCAATACGGTCTTTAAAAGTGATTTGGTTAGCCGCTCCGGATATATCTATTTGTTTGGCAAATTGCGCCGCACTTGCCGCATTAAAAGCGTCGACGGCGGCCGATACTGAACTCGATAAATCGACGCCCCCCGTTGGGTATATAACACCGATCGTTTCCCAAAATTCTACCTCAACAATTGTCTGATTAGCCGCCGTTTTTAGGTCATCTCGGCGCCCAATTTCGCCAAAAGGGATAACATCGGCCGCGGCATAAAGTGGGTGCTCTAACCGCCCGTACCCATCTTCATTTAGAAGTACTTCGAAGCCGTCCGCTTCAATGTCGCAATCCGCCCCGGTGAAATGACAAAGCATTGGAAATTTTTGAATTCCAACGCCCCGATCTTGTATGTAGCCGCCCGTTACATTTGGGAACTCAAAAGCGGTCGTTTTCTTATTCCACGTCTTGCTTACATCTTCAAACTTGAAAGTCAATCGCTTGCCCGATTTGGACGTGTATGCGGCTTCTTTTAATCTGTCTTCCCAACCCATTAAAATGACCCCGTTCGGTCTAAGGTCACACCTTGACCCAGTTCACCGCGCGTCACTTCGGCGCGTCCAGTGGCGTCTTTGATGGTTACTTCTGCGGAGCTTGTTTTTCGACTTTCCTCGATATACCGCGCGGTTTTCTCTTCGGGCGACACGACTTGTGGTGTAAAGCTCCCGCCCGGGCCCATACCCGCTCGGTCGTCCCGTCCGCCGTCTACAATGGTTAAACCGGGCTTGGCTTCGTCGGCGCCAAATACCGACTTAACGGCGTCCACGATGGGTCCTATGAAATTTTTGATTTTCTCTATACGTGACTTGATACCTGCTACAATACTATCCCAAATATGGATCACCATATCTTTTATAGACGTAAACGTATCTTTAATACTTTTGACCGCCATACCAAACGCCTTAACCATCGCCTTGAAAAAACGGTCGGTATTCATTTTGATGTCAAGCCATAACTCTTGGAAAAAGTCACCTAACAAACGGAACACGTCGAAGTGCACGGCCAAAGCCACAAGTATGGCTATAAGTGCCATTATGCCCAATACGATGAGCGTTACAGGGTTAGCCATCATTACAAGGTTGACTAGGGTGAGTACCCCGATTAGTACTTTGGCAATCACGATTAGAGTACCTATAACCGCAACGATAGTCGCAATCGTCTTACCGTGCTCTTTCAAAAATGAAATCACTTCACCGACTTTTTTGATGGCTTTGAAAAACATGTCTATAAGGTTGCGCTGTTTATTCATTTCCCGGATCTTCTCAACCATCTTTTCGAGCCCCTTGCGCGCGCGCTCGACGAAGTCCACAACCTTACTCTTTATGAGTTCTTTATTGTTCTCGACCCATTCCCTAATGCGTTGGGTCATTTCGATCGCGCTCTTCATAATGTCTTTAATGACGGGCGCAAGCGTCTCACCAAGCCCCGCCGCCGTCAATTGGACATTATCCTTCAAAGTGCTAAAGATGCCACTTGTGGTTTTACTGGCAATCTCCATACCCTTGAAAAACAACCCGCCGTCTTTAGTCATTGTTTCGAAGGCGGTGTTTAAGTCGTCGACGCTAATTTTGCCCGCTCGCATTTGTTTAAAGAATTCGGGCCCAACCGCCATACCCATCGACGTGGCAAGCTCCGTAAATATGGGAACGCCCGCTTCCGCAATCATATTGAGCGACTCCATATCGACTTTACCCTTGAGACTCGCTTTGGTGAAACCCCTTGTGATTGACTCCAATTTCTTGGCGTTACCGCCCGCCGTGTCGCCAAGCATACGGACGGTCTTAATGGTGCGCTCAATGTCCCCGTCCATTACGGGTAGCAATTGCTTGGCCGTGTCCGCTAAATTCTCAAATTGAAAGGGTGTGGTTGCCGCCGTCTTGTTGAGTTGATCAACCATTTCTTTGGCTTTTTTAGCGCCCCCTAACAATGGAGTAAAAGCCGCTTCCGCATCTTCAATTTTAGAGAATTGCTTGACTAGGTAGCCAACGGCTAGCCCGGCCCCCACGACACCCGCCACAAGGGCTTTGGCGGCCACTCTGGCGACCGTTTTGAAGCCCCGCACTAGTTTATCAGATACCCTGTTAACCTTGCGCAGGCCGCGTTCCATGCGACTTGTGAACCGATGTACGCGCTTTTGCATGCGTGACATTGGGCGCGAGACTTTATCAATGGCTCGAAATATCGCTTTTATTTCCAATTTTCGAGCCATAAAATCACCTCACTTTGGCTTCGTCGCTTCCCTTAAAGACGGTCTAAGTGTGTCATAAAAATACTCAACCTCATCGTAACTAAGCTCCCTAAAATCGCCTATTCCCCTAACGTCCGAAACAACCTGTAAAAACATCTCATGATAGACATTAAAAAAAGTATGTTTCGAAAATCCCTCCCGGTCTACGTCAAGCCGCACATCGGCCCCATTGCGAACCAAAAGCGGTTCGCTCACTTCACAAAAAAAAGCGATACAATCGACATACAAATATCAATATCGGCCCAATCCATCGCGCCTATTTTAGACGGTGCGACACCCGTAAACGCCCCAATTAGCGCATAGGCTTGGCCGACTTTTTGAGAATCCTTCTTTTTGTCAATTACGGCGACATTACCGCCTTTTGGCTTGATAAACGTTAACGGGTCACAATCTTCCGGGTAGTACACAACTTGATCGTTCTCGTTTACAATTGCCCTACCCGCCATAATTTCAAGCGTCAAAATTTCAATGTCTTCTCTAACGTCTTTGCGCTCGTTTTCGTCCATCCCTTCACGGTCTAAACGGAGCCGCATCGCATCCTTGAACCGCTCAAAGTCTTCAACCGCTATTTCTCTTGTAACTTTTTCCATTGTGGTTATCCCCTCCCGTTGGGATAAAAAGGCGTCACGCCCCCGTTAGGGGCGGGAGGAGCCGGGGAGCGGCCCGCGTGACGCACAAATGTTCCCCTATTGTTTGGTCAACTTACCGGGGCCCGTGAATACCACGGGGCCACTTGCACTTTGGCTCGACCTTGCAAGCTCACCCGATACCGACCCGACGCCCTGGTACGTTTTGCCCGATGCAAAAGTAAACGCGCAAGGGACGTCGATGTCATTATCCGCAATGTCTTGCAAAAACTCCAAATCGCCGTTTGACTCGTCCATTGACAAGTTGAGCCCGGTCACACTCCATGTAACGCGCGTCTTGATTTTACGCGCGGTACTATCGCCGTTTGCTGAATGGGTCGCTTCGAAGCCGCCCAATTTTACAACGGCTTCACTATCCGCCGTTGGGGAAAAATCCCGCCCGCCGATATTTGCTGTTTCTACGCTTCCACCTACTGCCGACATATTTCAACCTCCCTTAACTGGCCGATGACGCCCCGAAGTAATAGGCGAACTGCAAAGAAATGGCTTTTTGGTTCGTATTGCCGCCCACGTAAACGGGGACAATAATGTCAAGCCGCTTCGAATTTGTTTCACTAATCTGGGCCGTAATTAACGGCTTTGTTGTCGCCGGGTCACTCAAAATAGCTTTAAGCGCCAATGCGTCGACCATAGCGGCCGCGGCGGCTATTGCCGTCTTTGGCTTCTTGGCCGTGGGCTCCGTTGTGGGCTGGTTATCTGGTACCAATGGAGCTCCATTCCAACCGGCCGAACTGAAAATTAAGTCCAGATTATAGACCGCCTGTTGAAGCTTTACGACGTCACACACATAGCGCCAACGTGGGTTAGGCTCACCGGTTGGGTGGTAGAAGGTCACCACATCGGCGATTTTTACGACCCCGTCGATGGAATCGGAAGTAGACGACCCGCCCAAAATTGCCGCGTCTTGTTGCGCCACGGACCATTGCTGGGCATCCGTCCCCGGTGTCAAGCCGTCCGCCGCTCGTCCGCCGTAATCGTGCGCGGGTGTCACGTTGGCCAATTTGGCGATGCGTGCAAGTTGCCTTGCGGCCGTCACAAACGGTAGGTCATTGGAGCCCGGTGCTACCAACTGGACGTTGGTTCGGTCCGTTTTGCGGGCATCCGATACCGTAATTGATGTGGCCACGGTCGCCTCATTATTGCCGGTGAATACCACGCAGGGTTTCTTGACGTCGGCGCCCCAACGCCCCTCGCCGAAAGTCGAATAGGCGGTGAGCGCCGTTGTGTCGGCGATTTCAAGGCAGTTGAGAAACATAGACTCCCAAACATTGCCCACTTGTAAAAGGTGGGAGTCAACCGTTGGGTTAGTCGCACCATTTACAGGTTGGGTAAATGCGAAAGTGACGCCTAATGTGGCCGGTCCGTCGACCTCTAACACTAGGTCATTGCCAGAAGCGCCTTTCCATTTTGCCGTAATATCGACCGTTGTCGTACTGTCAACGGCAATAACGGGCATATGGGACACGGCATTGATTGCGGCGGTAAAAGCAGTGCATACGGTTGCCACGCTATCAGTGGCATCAATCGTCACTTCGGCGGTTGCGATATTGTTCACAACCACTTTGTAAGTGGCCGATGCGGTTGCCGCTACCGTGGGCGTGATGTCGCCCGCGGCTTCCGTTGTGCCGTCGGCCAATGGGTAGACAGTCAACGGGATAGGCGCAATACCGTCCCCATTGTCGGGTAGTAACTCACGTGACGCAAGGTGCGCAGGTGAGCCGAAACCTATCGCGTCGCCCACTTCGGTACTTGTGAAGGCTTGAAATTTAGTGGCCGCATAGGTGGCCGCCGTTGTGCCTTGGCCAAAAAGTGCAACCCTTTGTGGCAAGTATAAAACCGTTGCATCCCCGATTTGTTTGTATTCTGTTAAAACGGCCGTTGCCCGTGCTACCTGTGACGGGTCGATCGCGGTGCTAGCTACCATTTGATTCTCTCCCTTTCCTATTCGTCAAATTGCGCTTCAAAATAAAGCGCCCCGTCCGAAGCACGGTTAACCGTTGCGGAAATCAATTCGATTGTCTCCGCTTCATACTGCGGTGAAAATTCGTTAAATTGTACGGATAGACCCAAGCGACAAGCCATGACAGCTTGTGAAGCCCGGTCAGTTTCTTGCGGTTGAAACATTGTGTGGACTTGTGGCCATCGACGCCACACCACCCCTCTCATATTGAGATAAGTATAGTGGGCCGACATGATAATGTTACGCACTAGTCTAATACATCGTTGCGCTTCTTTAGCGGCCGATTCGTCCCCGGCCACATGGCCCGCCCCGCTTGCCTGTGAAGTGCCTCGGCCGTAACAATCAATATTGAACAGACCGTCCACTTTTTGGCGCTGAATGGTATCCGATGCGCCGCCATCGCTATTGTATGAATCGTACCATACGTTGACAATGGGGGTCGTTACTTCACCATTTAAATAGAGCTCCCACGGGTTAGCCCGCTCCGTATAGACTTTGAGTTCCCATAGCGTAGGATCTTCGCCCGCCGTAACGGCTAACACTTGTTGACTTGCAGTTTCTAACGCTATAATTGAAGCAATTTCATCCCGAATTAATTCGAAATTATCTTGTTTATCGATTAACGATTGTATGGGTCCAAGCGTCATACGTATTGCTCCAAATACAACACAAGTAAGTTAATACCCCTATCGGGCATTGACTTTGCAACTTTGAATCGGTGCGTGTCGCCGCTTAAATCAATGACTTGGACAACCCACGGGCGCGCGGACGTGTCCGCGATGGCGCGCGGGATCTCGCTCAAATCGGCCGCATAGACGTCCGTTAAGCTAATCGCAACGGATGCCAAACGCCCCGAAATGAATTCGTCGGTGTCAGGGTCAATCAATAGAGCAATGTCGTTTGAAAAGCCCACAAACGGAATCTCAACCGTAGGGGCGGCGGGGTCGAATAGGATTATATCCCACCCAAGCCCATTCTCTTTATCGTTGAGAATCGCTTTGGCGTCCGCCGCCGCTTGGGTGCGAATACCCATCTATTTCCTTTTTGCGCCCGCGGTCTCCAAACCAGCTTTTTTGCCTTTAATGGTCGGTTGCGGGGGCCCCGCGGCGGGTTCGTCCCCGGCCGGGTCTTCAACTTGCATTTGATGCAAAGCAGCTTTATAGTCTTGTCTGGACACGGCCAAGCCGATACTGATCAAATTCTCAAAAGTGGGCTTGCCACCCGAAAAAAAATCCTCTTCTACTGGCTCACCTTGCGCAATAACGCCTTTTAAAGACGTCACTGACTTACCGTAAGCAACTACATATTTAGGTTTATCCATCCCTATTTTCCTCCCTTATGGACATGGTCACGGAGGGCGCCCAGAGAAACGCCCCCCGTGTCCTGTCGGTTAGATTCCAGTATCAAGGCAACCGAACGTGTCGATTGCTGTTGGGATGAGCAGTGGCCGTGAGGCCAAGCCGCCCAAGAGAGTCTCACCGTCGGCGGTTACCCAAGCATTGGGGTGCAAGTCCATCCCACGGCCCACATTGCGCATGCGGCCAGGCATATACTTAAGCACTCTACGATCCGGGGGCACAAAGCGCGGAATATTGCCGAAAGTGGCGTCCATACGCGCGGCCGATACGAGCGAGATCACTTTGTCATCTGCGACAAATTTGACTTTGAGCCCGGTTTGTGGGTCTTTGAAGCGCCCGTTGTAAGTCCACACTTCAGAAGAGTAGTTGCCAATGTCGACAACACCGCGAAAGATTCCGCCGTTGCCAACCCGCCGCATGCGGCGAATGTTTCCAAGATCCGCCCGACGTGTCTCAAAACGCGCCCTGAAATCACTATCTTCCATGGCGGCTTCGAAGGATAACTCACCGAAAATTTTCATATCGGGGTCATCTAAGCCATCGTTTCGGATCACATTGTCGAGGCTTTGTAGGTCGGCCGCGATCGTTGCGTTGGCGTTGTCCCATGCCACGCCCGCGTTTGGGAAGTGTGTGGCTTTGGGTAGGTAGTCGAGCGTGTACAGGGCGGTGCCGGTATCGTCGTACAATGTGACGGTGCATGTCTGGAGAATTTGGGAAGCTTGCCACTCGATTGAGCGACGAATTTTACCCTCCAAACGACGAAAGTTTTTGAAAGATTTTTTGATTGACTTGGCTTGAAATTCAACGTCTTCAAACGGGTCGTCGCCCGGGCTCCGTTTAAGATCGTCCGTGTTCTGTAACGCAAAAGCTTCCTTGAACACGGGGGGCTTGAATTTCTTGTTTGTGTAGTCGTCGGTTGAGTTGAACCTATAACCGGTTTTAAGGTCGGTTATAACGATCGCAACGTCTTCGTCATCACGCTCGATGTCAAGCTCAACTTCCTCAGAATTGTGGAAGTTCTCCGGGGGGCTTTGGAAGCGTCCAGAGAGAAAAAGTGTCGGGGGCGCGCTTTGATTGTACGCCCTGATCATTTTGATTGTTCCGGTGCCACTCATAATATAGCCGCTCCCTTCCTTTATTGGTTATCCAAGATATTGAGCTCTTGGACGCTTTGGCTGATTATCGAGAAACTGCGCAATAAGTCCGTGTGGTATTTGGTTACGGTAGTTCCATCCGCAATGGATAGCCACTCCAACCGCACTTGACCGCCTACCAACGCGCGAATTTGATTGTCGCCATTGGCGCCCGCAAGCGCACTAGGCATAACCGCCAAGGGTGTCCCGTTGCCATTTGCTGTAATGGTCTCGACGGACAATCCCAATTTTGCGAGGGCCGTTCCCGAAATAAAATCGAGTTCGGTTGTGCCCTTGATAACGGCCGCGTCTCCGGAGACTGTGACCGTTGCGGTTGTATCCGCTTCGATACGTGTTTTGACCTCGGTTGCGGTGACAGCATCTATATCTACCACGTCACCCGTTCCGGCAGTACTGGCCGACCCCCAAAGAAGCCCGCCCGTGCCCGCCGCGGCGGCGATATCCATCCCGGTCCCTTTACCATCGTGGGTAATGAGCAATTGACCCGCCGACACTATAACCGAGCACCCGTCCAGTTGGGCATTCATTTGTAACGCGATGGCGGCATTACTGGCCGTCACACCCGAAAAAGTCACAGTTTGAGCTACTGCGGTGAAAGGGCCGCCTGTGAGAGTAACGATACTTGTGAGACCATTTTGGTCCGCCACACCACCCGCTCCGGGAGTGGTCGCCCCCCACGTGAGTGCTCCGGTTCCTGCCGCTGCTGTTATGGTTGCGCCCGTGCCAGTTGCATCGGTTGTGAGAACGACTTGACCGCCCGTTACTACCACACTGACTCCCGTCAATTGGTCCGCCATCTGTGCGGCAACTAACGCGGCGGTTGTGGTGGCGCCCGAAAAAGTTACAGTTTGAGCAGTGCCGTTAACGGTAATGACCGAGGTCAATCCGTCTTGGTCGGCCACGGCATAAGTTGTCGTGTCCGTGATGGTTGCCGCCGTACCGCCTGTATAGGTGGTAGTATCGGCGATTGTCGCGGCGGCCGCGTCAAATGTAGTGGTTGCGTTGCCCACGTCGTCGACGTCCATAATGAAGGCGTCGGCGGGGTCAAGGTTAAAGGTTCCATCCCCAGTGGACTTGAGTGCGGCGCCCCCTGGTACGTAATTGACCAGTTTGAGAGACACACTGTCACGCGCGAGCATTTGACCTTCGGCTACTGTTTGGGCTCCCGAAAGGTTCAATGTTTCGTCTTGAAAAACACCGCCCTGGTGTTCCACGGACCCAATGTCGTTATTGGTGATTGTGATATTGCTCACGCTTCACCTCCCTCATAATCTGAAAAGTCTTGCCAATCCTCGGACATACCCGCACACACAAGGTCGGCCACGGCGTCGCCCGCGTCGGCTTTATTGCCGCCCGGGGCCCCGTCACCCTTTTGGCCGTCGATGTTTTCAGGGTTGTCGGCGGTGCGGGCCATTGTTTGGGCTTTGATCATGCTAGCGGCTTGATACTTAGCCGTTATAAGCATGTCCATACCATCGCCCGCTTTGATCGCTTCAACCGCGGTGTCAAGGTCACCCGAAGCCGCCCCTAATAGAAGGTGTGCTTCGACTCTTTGGCGCTCGGTCTGCTTCCCTTCCTCAACCGCCGCTTCAAAGACTTCGCGGTGTTCCGCTTTGAGTGTCTCCAAATTCATTTTAGTCCCTTTCTCAGTTGTACCGCTTGCGGCGGCTTCTTTATTCTGCAATTGGCCCATTAGGGCTTGAAACGTTGTAATTCCGTCTATCATGCCACGTTTAAGCGCATCGGCCGCGCCAAACACGGCGCCTTCACCATAATTGGCCGATACCGATTCGGGTGGTATGCTCCGGTTACTCGCAACCGCATCGACAAACACGGCGCCCAAATCGTCAACTATCCGTTGAAGGGCGGCTAACCCTTCCTTCGTATCGACGCCTTGATTTTTCTTTGGTGATTGGCTTGACACTACCGTCACTTTGCCGGGCTCATCCCAAGCGGTTGCGGTGGCAATCACTCCAATGGACCCGACCAAACCGGTCCTACTCGAAATGATCCGATCGGCCGCGCTCCCAAACCAATAACCCGCACTTGCGAGCATACCGCTAACATAGGCCGTTGTGGACTTGGTCGAAGCGGCGATTTGTTCCGAAAAATCCGATATACCCGTGATGGCGCCCCCGGGGGTGTCGGTAAATAACACGATCTCGTTGACTTCGGCGTCCGCTTCCAACACGCGGAAGCCCGCCGACAAATCTTCAACGTTGGCCAGTCCAAAAAAGTTGGCTAACCAACTCGACCGCGGTACAATTGGCCCGGACACGTCCAAGACGCCCACGTTACCCGCCTTATACGTCTTAAAGGTGCCCTCGACACGTTGCCCAAAATCGGACGTCACGGCGTCCAATTTAAGCATTCCTTCAAGGGCACTCGGAAGCATTGCCCATTGATTGGCTTGTACGTCCGCTAAAATCCGTGGATCAGTGCTCATTGGTCACCCCTAACATGTGTTCAATTGCGTAATTACCATTGACATCGCCAAGCGCTATCATGTCGCCCGCGTCGAGATCGACAACAAAAAATTTAGATTCCGCATGGGTCGCATCGGTAAACGGATTGGTTCCACTACCACCCGACACACTAATTATTGCGCCATTTAAAAATCCGGTAAAAACGCCACCGTCCCCGACTGTAACTCCAATTTTATGCCACGTATCGACAGCAGCGTAACCCGTAGCCGTGGCAAATTTAGAAGACCCCGAGCCATTAGTGAAACGACGCATTTGAATAGAACCGTCGGTCAAAAGTCGAATAGTATACCCATCAAACCCGCTTGCGCCCGGTCCCGTCGCTTGATTGCCTATAATTTCAAAGTATGGCGCCGTGCCACTAGCCCAATACGCCCAAAATCTGAATGTACCTCTTGCGGCGCCCTTGTCACCTACCCTAAATAAGCTCGACGGTATCGCTACGACACCCCCGGTCACGCACTTCAACACCTTGACAGGCACGCCCTCAATCGTATCGGTATCGATGCTATGTGTGCCCGTTATGACTTCCCACGGGGTATTGCCGACGTAATTGGGCGCCGCAACCGCCGCGGTAGTCTCGCGCGCGGCCCAATCGGTTTTGTAGGTTACAGTTTGGGCACCCTTTTGGTATTCGGCAGTCACCCAAGCTTGATCCTTGGCAACATTAAATGTTTTTACATCTAGCATTTCACCGTTAAAAAATTCGGAACCTGCTCCAAATTCATAGCGGCCAATTTCTAAATTTACAGTATCCGGGTCAACCGCCCCGCCGTTACCAGCATTTGTACCCGCAAGTGTGCCGTCGACATATATTTTTAAATCCGTCCCGTCATTGACCCCGACGACATTGTGCCATTTATCGTCGTCAATAGCGGTGTCGGCTTCAATTGTAAACGCGCCGCCCGACCTAAAAATTGTTAGTTCAGGTTCGCCACTCGTTGTATCGATACGCATCAAATATGCCCTATCGGAACCGTCGTCTTTAGAGAATATACGAACGGCTTTTGACGGGGTCTTAACCCAAGCGGCCAAAGTGAAAGCTCCGGTAAACCTTAAACTAACGGGGTCACCTAAATCAATATAGCTTGACGCCCCGTTAAAAGTTAACCCGTTACCTAAAATTGTATTTTTAGGAATTACGTTTACCCCGGCCCCATCATTTCCGTAAGACGATTGATCGTAAACAGTACCGCCCACAGGTCGCATGTCCAAACCGAGCACTAACCCACTTTCGGCGGGGTCTATGGTCACACGGGATTTGGTGTGGGCCGTCACTTTAGATGGCCACCGTTGCGCCTCAAGTGCCGCGTAGACTTGCGCGTGCTCGGTGGCGGTCAGGGCTTTAGAGAACCATAGAACCGCCGCAACTGTTTGGCCAAGCACCCTACCTGCGGCCGCCCGGTTACCAATCACTACATCGCTATTATCGGAACCTTTATTTAGAGCGGGCGCCATTGCGCCAACAATGGCCCCGTCGGTATAAAAATTGGGGGCGGCGCCGTCGGCCCAATCAAAAGCAAAACATTTTGCGGGTGCTATCGACGCGCCAATCGCGCCTAAACTAGCCGCTATCCCGTCGACACCAAAAGCTACCGCTTGTTCGTTATTTTCGATATATGCGAAAATCCCGCCCAATTGCTCGTGAAAGCGCTTCGAACTATTCGCCAAATTACCGAACGTATCGGCCAACAAATAGACAGTAGTCATGGCGTCATAATTGCCCAAATCCACACTGGTATCATACGGCACGGTTATAAGTTGCGATTGGCTGTGAAAGTCGGCCCCCGCGCGCGTCAAACTAGTCGCCGTCGGAACCCCGTCATTCCCATTGCCCGACCAATCCCGATACGAGCCGGAACGATAGTCATGGTATAAGACGCAACCGCCGATTGTGTTGAGTAAATCTAGCATAGGTCGGCCACCTGTAATGGTGTTAGAGCTTTACGCCACACACGAATTGAATTGATTTGGCCTATAAATAGCCCGCCAATTGAACACACGGCGGGGTCGGCCGCCGTCCAAGCGGTATTGTCATTGGCCAAAATGATATTCCCATTTAGCCAAGCGGACGTGTCACCCGTTACGCCCGATATTATCAAAATGTTACGGCCGCCAAATATCCAATATGGCCCGTAATTGGCCAGTGGTATGTCTTGCACAATGGTGTTACCCAATTGCACGCGCAAGGTATTGGCCGCTTCTTTACGGATAGTATACCGGGCGCCCGCCGACGCGTCCAAAAACGCCCTTGCGGTCCCGTCATTGGCTTCAAAGCCCGGTGTAAACTCAATTGCAATGGTGACGCCCGCCGCGTTATAGATACCCGTGGCGGTGGCAAGCATATAGTCGCCGCCGTCGAAGTTATACCCGTCCCTATAGCCGAGTTTGGTCGGATAGGTAGTAGGTGTTGACCCATCGCCAAAGACGGCGTGACGGCCGTTCCCTGACACGTCGAGCGCCCTCACATTGGTGGGGTCATGACTCGCCATACTAAACGGCAAATTCAGGCTCGGCTCATTGTGGTAGGTGTATGTCTCATCGTTATAAAAATCGGCCGCCTCGTCGGCGGTGAGAAGCGCGTGATAAATCTGGAATTTGGTGATCTTGCCGTCGAAAAAGAACGATGCCCGTGTACCCACTTGTAACGCGCTAACTGTAACGGGTGACCAAGCAGACACGTCATTTGCCATTATCGATACACCGTTTAACCAAGCAGACGTATTACCCGACGTACCCGAAACAACTAATACATTTTTTTGCCCAACTAGCCAATACGGCGAATACGTGCCAACAGCAATATCCCGAATTGTTACGGTACCAAGTCTGATACGCATGCTATTGCTTGCCACGCTATCCCCGATATACACAAAATAGTCACCCGCGGCAGCAAAAGGGTACCTAGTGACATCCTCGGTAGGTGCAAAATCAGGATAAAATTCGAGCACAAATGATATTTCCGCCGAATCGAAAGCCCCTTCAATGTCAGTGTACGTTAGATAATCAGTAGTCCCGTTGAAAGTGGCCCCAAAGTCCACAATAGGAGTTCCCGTAGCAACCCCGCCGTTGCGGGCCACTTTGGCCATCGACTCAAAACGCTCGTTAAAGACGCCACCACGGGCGCGCTCGGCCGGTGTCATACCCATTATCTTCACACCCTTTACGCCTAAATCTACGGGCGGCGATGGGGCCCCCTGGTATTCGTATGCGCCAATATCCGTATAAGCGGGCGTGCCTGTGCCCGTAGTACCGACCGCGGGGTCGTCGTATCGGGCTTGGCCCAAGAAATCCAGTGTAGGCGCTTCGTCGCCATCGCCCGCGTCGATGCAAGGGGACGTTGACCCAATATCGTACGGATTGTCGCCGCTACCTACAAAATTTGGGTTGCTATTTATATTTCCAGTGCCCGTATAGGCGCCCTCGACGTCCGAATACGTGACCGATACTGAACCGCCCGTGCTACTTATCGCGCCGCCTGTGTTACCCCATACAACGCAATTGTGCATTGTCAGAGTGCCCGTCGTTTGCTTGATCGTATAGTCGGCGGCGGTATTGCCTTCAAAAACACAGTTATCAAACAACCCAGTAACACCGGTACCGGCCAATTTGACCGCGCCGCCCTCGTCGTTGGCGGTATTGTCGTAAAACAAGCAACTAGTCGCCGTAAGACTCCCTACATCCGCCACAAGGGCGCCGCCGTCGGTAGTAGACGAATTGTTATCGTGCATTTTGCAACGGGTTAGCGTCGCCGACGAGCCCGTTTCAACGACTCGAATTGCTCCGCCATTGGCACAACTATTGTGGGCAATCTCACAATCGACCAAAACGACCGCCGCGGCGTCGCTCACATAAATGGCACCTGCTTCGGTTGTGGCCGTATTGCCGCTCCCGGAGCTCCCGATCACACAATCGGTACACGTGACCGTCGACGAATAACGGACGGCAATGGCGCCGCCCCGATTGGCCATATTGTCAATCATAGTACATCGGTTGAAATTAACCGTAGAAGTGTCCCGTATCATCGACGCGCCGCCATAGTTACTTGTGTTCGTCCCACTTTCAAAGACGCAATCGTCAATATCACAAGTAACACCGGAGCCACGTACCGCGCTAACCGCCGTATTGGCGTCGAAAAAGTGGAAACCCGACCAATCCGAGTCGTCTAGCTCGACAATTTGGTATGAATCGTCGCCGTCGATAATGGTCGGGTCCGTTACGAAGTCGCGCCCGCCCTTGGTTCCACTTGTACCAGTTAGAGCGCTATCAAACGACCCGAACATATCGATACCGGCCACCGCATTAATCACGCCCGTGAGTACAAATGTACCTTCTTTAACCCAAACCTCTTCGGCGGTGGCCGCCGCGATCGCGCCCGCAATAGTGCCGATAGCGTTATCCCAATCGGAGCCGTCGGCCGCGCCGCTTGGCGAGGGTGCGCAATATATTGTCACTCGACGGGCTCTTCAACGGCCGTTAATAGGCTGTAACGAGCTTGGCGGGCGTCGGCAATGTCATTAATTACCGCCCGTGTAAGCTTCCATTTTTGGCCTTTGGGGCCCTCGTCAATGACGGTCCGCTGTATTTCTTTAACGCCCATACCCGCCCTAATATGCGTCAATATTTCGTTGACGAGCGCTTCGGTCAATTTGACCTTTTTAGGCTTTTTACCCGCTTTGAGCTCCGCTTCCAATACCGTTTCGAGCCCGGGGGCTTCCAACGCGTTTATCACGTCATCGATTATCTGTTTATATCCCATTGCTACCCCTTTAATACGTGTGGTATCGAAGCGAGATCGTTACATCGTTGCTTCCCGCCGCGCTTGCAACCGCCGCCCGGATCCGTGCGTTAGCCGGTACGATCGGGGTTTGGATTATCGTGTTTTGTGTCGCACTTTGGACTGCCGTTCGGACAAATCTTATTCGGCCGACTTCCGTATCGCCCGCCCCCTGGTATAGAACGAGTTCATAGGTATCATTCGCCGAAATATCTTCAACGTCAATGGCGTGGATGTCAAAATCGTCCGTTATGGTCGAGGCCGGTACCACTTCGACAAGTGACCCAAGCACCCATGAAGCGCCCGCCGTAGCTGTCACGCCCCCGGCCAATGTCGGGTACACTTTAGAGATTGCATGCGCGTGCTCTTCAAGTGTGTGCGTAATGGCCACAAGGGGCGTGCCCGAGTGCCCATCGCTCTTGTTGCCCACAACGTCGGCGGTTGTGACATTATCGGCCGAATTGGCCGCGGGTACGTAATGTTCACCGCTATATGCTGTCATAGTAAAAACTCCAAATTTGAGCCACCGTTGAGTAGCCTATAATCGAAGTGTAAAACCATTTTAAATGATTGTTCGGAGCCGCCCGCGGTTGCCCGCAATTGGATATAAGTATTCGCCCCGAATTTTTGATTGACCGTAAAAGGGCGCCCCGCGTTTCGATCTTGAAGCGTCTCTAACACCCCACTTGTTGCGCCCGATAGGAGCGAATATGTTTGGGCCGATAACTGGTCTTTTGTGAAATACGTATTAACACCCAAATTGCTCAAAACGATACCATCGGCCGTCAAATCGGTTGTGGTGCTACCATCGTAAAGGGTCGCATAAACGGCCGTTACATTATCCATTAATGTTACGTCGGTTATACGGGCCCATTGGTTGAGTATTCGGACCGCTCCGGTCACTTGAAATACGTTTACAACTTGCGCGCCTACGGGGAGCACAATATCGAGTTCTTGCTCGAAATAGAGCGGCTCACTACGCGACTTTGAGCTATATGAAACGCCCATTTTAGTACAACCTCACGCCGTAGATAGTCGCGTCGGCGTCGTCGGCGGCGCCCGTTGAAGCGACAATTGTAATTCGTAAATAGGTGTAACCGGCCAATTTCTCGGCATTATCGGCAAGTATCGCGTCGGCGGTCCAACTGGCCGATCCAAATGTAGCCGACCCAATATCCTGATACGTCCTCGAGGCCGCCGCAACCCCCTCATCTTGACACGTGCCTTGAATGCTAATTGTCACAGTACCCGAACCACCATTGAGCTCCAATTGAAAGAACCCTTTGCGGTAGGTATCCATCGATACATAAACGTAGTAGGTACCGTCTACGATATTGGTCACATCATAAAGGGTGTCCGCTTGCCCGCGCGCGTCGATGGGGTCGATCTCTTCAACACGCTCGCTACGGGTATCGGTTGTCAATGCCTCGTCGCGCGTTTGAAGGCGCTTTGTAGCGTCGATACCGGTCACGTCGTACTTGCCGACGCCCTCAATCCACACGGCCGCCTCGTGGTCCGCTACGGTAAGCACGGCACTTGAAAAGGTGATGGTACCCGCCGCGTATGATACGACAAGATCGCCGCTACCCCGCAGATACACCCAATCATAATCATCGGCCGCCGCGTTTGGTCGCAATCCAACCGCTACGATACGGGTCTCATCGACGGTGAGACCTGCGGGCAAGCTCGTTAAATCGATTTCGGTTGTGCTCGAAATTGTGGCCGTAAAGTCGTCGCGGAGGTTGCTATAACCATACTCACCAAGGGCGGCGCCTGCAAGGGCGCCCGCCGATACTTTGGCACTCGCTTCCGCCGCTTCCGCCGCCACTATTTCCGATGCGCTATTGGCATTCAATGCCACGATCTCAGCCGCGCTGGCCGCGTTAATCGCTACAATTTGGGCCGCCGCGCTCGCCTGTATAGCCGCTATTAAAGCCGCTCCGGAGCCCGACCCAACCGGTACATTACCTATGGTTAGATTATTATTGCTTTGGGTCATACCGCTACCGATACCTTTCCAGCCCGGCCGAGCGCTTTGACATAAATATCCGCCGCAACGTCTACCGATATTGGAAGCCCCGGCTCCGGCATTGGCGCCCCGTCAACAGTAGCCAAGGGCGCCGCCGCCCCCGTTGCTACATATGTGTGGGCATATTTGGCCCCGGGCTCCATAATCCATACATTGCCAATCTGGACGTTGGTCGCCACTATTGTCCAAGTATTCAACGTAATATCTACTTCGACCGGTAAAGCCATTATTTACCCGCTTTCTACTGTCATGTCTTCAAGTGCTTCAACCGCACTTGAAAGGGCGTCAACTACGTCTACCGGGGCGTCACCGCCCTGTTGACTAAATTCGTTTTGGATTTCTAGCAAGGGACGGAGCGCCTCTGCTTTGAGCTCATTTTCTTTTTTAAGTCTTTTGATGTTTTTCCGGAATTTGGTACCTGTAAGCTCACGACTTGACCGCTCGTTAGTTGCCCAACCTTCGGTTACCATAGTTTTGTAACCTTTGGACTGCTTGGCTATATCCACACTGGGCTTGATAGCGCCCGACCAATCCGTCATAACCCAAGCCCCAAAAATATCCCACTTCATAGGGTCAAACCGAGCTTCTAAAAAGCCCGGAGCGGTTATTTTAGCGAGCGCCACGGCCGATACTAGCCACTCAATAAAGCCCGGTTGTAATGCGCCGTCACCGATTCGGGTGCGCTCCATATTTTGATAAATTTTGAATTCATTTGTAGCCGCTTGGGAAGCACTATAATTGTGCGAAAAGCCTAATTGTAGGATTTCGGGGGGCACTTCATTAGCCCAAGCAATTGCCGAAATAATCGCCGCTTCAAAATCACCAAAATTGACGTCGGTACCTTGTGTCGAATAGGGGACGGGCGTTTCACCAGTTTGTAGCTCTTCAAAGTATAGCCCGGGCACGTGCTCCGCAATGTCAAAGGTGCGCTCGGTACCTGTGTTGTCCGCGGTTGTACCCGCACCCTTGCGGACCGCGCCGCCCGTCATGGGCAACGAACCTGGCTTGTCCAAGTCTTTTTTGACGAACATTGCCACAATGGCATTAATAACGGCTTTACGTACCGCCGCATCACGGTAGCGATCTACTTCTTTTAGGCTTTGAAGTACCAATGATAGAATAGGTTGCCCGCGGACGTCATCCTTGCGCTTGTCCGTACCGTAGAATAACCATGCGACCTTGCGACCGGATTTCGGGCCGTATGCAGGCACCCTTCGGGACCCTTCGTCTTGGGTTACCCAATACGCCACGTGGCGCCCTTCGGCGTCGAGCTCAACACCGTGCTTAATATTTCGCTCGTCATCGAAATCAAATTGTGGCGTTTCCACTAGACTACCGCTCACAAGTTGATATTTCGGAAATCCGGTCTTTTCGTCGATATGAAGAACGATCAATATGTCGCCTTCGACCAACGATTCCCGGTATATTTCTTTTTGGAGCTCCCCGAACGTGCTCTTGCCGAGATAATCACACACTTTAGGGGATTTCGACCAAATAGCGTGCAAATTTTCGACTTGCTCTTGCCAGTCAGTCAAGCTGTCATCGGGCACGCCAATTACTGACTCATCGGGGCTTGATTCCACCCCTAATCCGGTATTGATTATATTCGTAATTATCCGCCGTATGAGCCCACGCGCGTATAGATTTTCGGTAAACAACTGTGCGGACCGCTCCCGAAGCGTCCAATAGTCGATCTCAAATACGTTAGTCGCACCGAACCCGCCAAAAAACTTGTCGCCGTCATAGATAGCGGCATTGGCGGGGCTTGCGAACGAGTTAGACGCTTGCAAGTCGCTAACTTTGACCGTTGGCGCTACTGTCATCGCCCCCACTTCGGTGTTATTTTCTACCATGCGGCGCCTCCGGTATAGGTCGTTTTAACACATCTTCCGGCAAGCCCACAGATTCAGCTATTGCCTTTAAAACATCTTCTACAAACGCATCAAATTTCTCGTCACGCGTCACCATGCGGGCACACTTTGTTTGACCCCGGAGCCCGTTTGACGACTCTCCCACACGGCCAGTTGGTTAAATAGCGAGTCAACTAAATTGGATATACGGGGGGCGTCTTTTTTAGTCACCGTGATGGTGCTTTGGCCGGTCTCTAATGTGTATGATTTGTTCGCGGGGGTGTCGTCTAACAGTAACACGGTGAGTAAGTCCGAAGCGGCAACCGCTTGGACTTTCAACGCGTCGATTCGGGCTTGTATGAATGCGCTATCCATTGCCACCTTTGCCTTATTTTTGGCACATGGTAGCACTGTAAGACGGTTTAGCGATTTGTCAAGAAAAGAATATTCCGTCACTAATATAATCCCAAAATTCTTCCCATGACACGGCTTCCCGCTCGAATTGACGGATTGATATATCCCAAGCGATGATTTCAAGTGCGGCATTACCCATCACAAGCAGATCCCAGAGCTCATTACGCGCGTTACCCGGGCGATACCACTCATATGATTTGTGGCCTTTTTTGTCGATAATCTCGCGCCGTGTTTCCTTCGTGAGCTCTTTTAACGCGGGATCCGGGGTGTCGATGGGGGCGTTGAAGTGGTATGCCTTTTGTGGGCCGTTAACGGGCAACCACTCACGACGAAGCACGGGCGCCAAGCGGTCTTTATAATGGTCTACTAAAATTCGATATCCAATTGTTCCCGCTTGCGTCTTGAAGGGTGCGAACTCGAGTATTTTTTGGTTTTTAGCTGGCCGGTCACGTCCAAGCGTCGGAAAAACGCCCGTTTCATACTCGTTACAAAAGGTGGTTACCAGGTCATTCTCATAACCCGCATCGATGAGAGTCATTTGAACACGGTACTTTTTACCATCGTTAGCCGCCCACTCTTGCTCTTCTATTACTTCACGGAGCTCCGCCCACACGGATGACTCGGGGCGTAAACAACCCTCTTCTGACTCATCGACAAAGCGCTTGTACTCAATCAAAAACATCGACGGCCCCCGTGTCCATCCAAGCACGGCAACCGCTAAAAAGTGTTTGTGGACGTCCACAAGGCAGGTCAAAAACAGTATCGGCCCCCCGGCATACTCAATCGCAAAAAGATTGGGCACTTCACCCAACCTGTATTCTGACCGACGATGGGCCGATACCATTGTAAAATGTATTTTTGAGCCCATTACTTCGAACGACTTGCCCAATACGTTATTATAAAAAACCTGGAATTTATCTATCGATAAAACCCGCCGCTCTTTTGGGTCGTACGCTTCCAAAAACATACCAACGCTCTTGTACCAGGGTTGCATCCCAATGGGTGAATACAGGGCGGGCAAGTGGTAAGACCGTATGTCGGGCTCAACAGGGCGGGCCGTGGGCTTCCAATGGGCGCCATGATCAAGCGCGAATAGCTTTTCTTTGTCGTGTTCAAAGTGTTCATGGCCACAATTGGAACACAGGTACCTGACCGACTCATGTACTAATTGGCCGTCGTCTAGGTCCCACTTGAACCCGAAGTCGATGCGCTTGTCACTGTTGTGCCCGCTCCAACGGAGCTCTTGTGGGAAGCTACACGCCCTGCAAAGCACCATATATTTACGCTGGTCACCCCTTAAGTATTGGGCGTCTATCAATGACTCATTCTTTAACAGCGGAGTTGAACCCCTAAAGACCTTGCGGTTAAGCCAGTAGCCGCTTGTACGATCGGTAAATAGCCTGTTGGGGTCACCGTCTTTGCCCAAGCTCGTCGGCCAACCGTCTAACTCGTCCATTAACATGAGCAAAATAGAGAATTGACGTGCTTTGGAAGGGCTTTTCGCTCCAAAAGGTACCATGTACCCGCCGCCAAGCCATTGGATATGATTTTTCGTGATGCCGCTCTTGCGCTTACTTGACGTGTCTTTAGAGGCGATGAGGTGCGATAGACCACTGTCTTGTATCATCGGGATAAAGTTGTTTTCGATGCGGGCGGCGCTCAACTCACGATCGGCCGTCACGTACATGCATGGTACCGTGCGCACTTCGAACGCGTAGTATAAAAACACACTCTCTAACAGGGTAGTATACGTGATTTGGACGCCCTTTTTTAGGTTCACTTCGCGGACGTGCGAGCGGACGTCGAAACATTCAAGAATTTCTATCATGAAGGGGTTGACGTCAAATCGTATGTACCCGGGTAGGGGCGTCACACTTTCGGGGAGGTAGCGATGTGTCTCATTAAACTCTTGTATACCCCTTCGAACAATCTTCGTTGGAAGCGCTTTTATCGCTTTGTCAAGCCAATCCCGCCCGACGTCATCAAAATCACGCATCACGCCCCCTTCAAGTTGCGTGACATCTTGGCTTTAGCCGGTTTAAGGTAGCTCCCAAGGATGCCCGATATGTATTCTTCAATCTCATCGACGGACCGATCACTTTTGGCCATCGCATGCGACTTTGTTGCGATCGTTTTGGCGCCATCGGTGAGCATTCCACGAAGGGCGGAATCCAATACCATCATAACCCCCACGTGCACGAGTTCTCGTCTCACAAGAGTACCTTCTTTTTCAGCGTTTTTTAGCCTAACTTCCTCGATTTTCTCTTGCATTTTTATAGCCTTAAGCCAATCAAGGAAGCGAATGTCTTCACCAAAATAATAAATTAATTTAGATAGCGATAAATGTGCTAACTCACGCATATCAGCCGCTAATTCCGCCATTTTAGCGCGATGGCGTGACTCCGCTGTTTGGGCGTCGGTCCACGCGGTCACCGCTTCCGCCGTCGATGAGCTCTTTTTGGTCATCGGTTTAGTAAATTTTGAGTCAGTATGCCGTTGAATTCTCGCTTCGATATACGCCACGGCGTCGGGGTGCTCTAAGTCAATTTTTCCGCCAATTACACACTTGTGGAGTGCCTTTCCCGGTTGGCAATGGGCGTTTACAGTGGGAGTGGATAGACCCGATATGTCCGCAAAGTCCGGTTGGGATACTAATTTCATCAATGATATGTACTGTGCATGCCGCTAACTGTCAACTAAGTTGACAAAAAAAACAATTTCAATACAAGTGTAATTACAGTGGGGCTGGAATTCCATAAAATCAGCGTGAGAGGCGGGGGCGTGAATGAAAACGGCGCCCCGCACCCCCCTCCCCCACAGGACCCGTTAAAAAAAGTGCAATGATTTCACGTAGTTAACCTACTACTATTAGAAATGGCCAGTGTTAACAGTAGCGATGAGATCTGATCAATGTTTATAGGGGCTCTCGTGTTTTAACGCATGCTAAATCTCACATTATCCCCTATCCATAGGCTTTCATGATGCGTGCCTCTAACGTATTCTGAGAATAACCCAATGATTGCAGGCATATACGTACTGATTAGAAATAGCCTTTATTTGCAGTGCTTACGCAACGCACCTAGTATACATAGGGGTTACAGCGTGCCTGATACGAAATGACTAGTGTTTACTAGCCTTGCATGAGCATACCATGCTTTGCTAATTGCTCTAATATAGCATGTACGTAAAAACCGGGTAACATATCAATCGTTTTCTTGACTTGTGGTTCTAACCACTCGTTTTTTGGTACCCTACGTACACGTCGAGACATTTCCCAAACGAGACGCAATTTAGCGCCCTTCGGCCAGCCGCGCTTGGTGCCCTTCCTACCGCCCACTATCTTGAAGATACCCTTGCGCCTAGGGTAGCTCAAAAAGACGAACCTCTGGCCCGTTCTGACCGCTTCTTGGGCACTTCTCACGTTTCTCTGCTTGTCAGTCCGCCCGGCCGACTTGTGTGACCGTAGCGCGATATTGGCCATCTTCATGGGCTTCCTTACGAGCTTGGTTCGTGGCCGCTTGCCCATTTGCCCCCCTGCATAACCTGTGGGGACGGGGTAGCCGTGCTTACCTGTGGACGTCAAGGCCACACCCTCTTCCTGTTGCCGCATGTAATCCATCGCACTTCCCACCTCGGCGGCCTGTAACGCCATGTTGCGCCCATACGCGTGGTTTGTCTGAATGCTCCCTTGCGTCCACTTGTTACGCAACACCATACGTTTACCAAGATGTTTACGTATTTCGTACTGTGCATTGCTGACCGCTTTGTTGAGCGCACTTGCGGTCGCTTTGGGCATTAAGTGCCGTGCCGTTTCTCTCAATTCTCGCTCAAATTTTATCACGTCCGCGTCATCGATTAGCATGAGCATTTTCTCACCTCCCTTGGCGAGTATACCACACAAAACCGACCTCCCGACTCCGCCCGACTCCGCCCGACCGGTCGGGAGGTACCTAACCTACCGTTATCTAACAGCTTCTATCTTTTTAAGCCCGACCTCCCGAGTAAAAGGGTAATTGAATGGTGGGAAGAGAGAGGGGTACAAAGGATACATAGTGTAATGTGGGGAATGGGGGGTAGGGGAGCAGGTCGGGCTTTTGACAATTGTCCCAAATTCGCCCTATAATATCATAGCGTTAGACGCCTCCCGACCTCGGGCTGGGTCGGGCTGTCGGGAGGTGCTTAGCGGCTTAGCGGACATTTAGCGGACATTTAGCGGCTAACGTGCCGCTAACTCTCGACCGTAGCGGTCAAATCGTGGCACGATTTAATCGATTGTAATCCGCTTACCGCACTCCGGACACGTCCATTGCGTGCCGTTAGCCGCTAACTTCGGGCCGTTAGCCGCTAACTTCGGGCCGTTAGCCGCTAATTCGTCTAATTGTAGCATTGGTTTTGCGCAATCATGGCACACAGGGTCGCAATTTGGGCCGAGAATAACGATAAAATCGCACCCCAAACACCCCCACAAATACATTGGATTTTCGAGTAAACTAGCCCCGCAAAAATCGTGCGTTATTTTCATCTTTTTTCACCCTTTTTCCGCACTCCGGACACATACCATAAGCCGTCAATTTACACCTACACCGTGGGCAACCCTCGCCATGCCCCCAACGTATCATTTCGACGTCACACCCCTTACAATGCATGGCTCATGAGCTCTCTTCAACCCACGCCACGGCCGACCCATCGGACCGCATCTTAAACACCCACGGCCGCCGCATTTGGGCACCTTGGCATTCACAACCCTCAATACCACACAGGTGTTCCCTTACGGATTCCATCCGCCACGTAGACACCCAATACATGTGGATGCCGAGGGGTTCTGCCGTGACGCTTGTAACCGTGCCGTGGAAGTCGTTATGAAAGTCTATATGCATGACTAACTCCAATCCAGCCATATTTGGTACGCATAGGCCGAGCCCTTGTGACGCCCGCCGCTTCCTATCTTGACGCATTGCCCCGCCCGCTTTGCCGCCCGCCCGAAGCGTGCCCCCGTGTGTTCATCGTGGCACTCGACCGCCCGCACCCGCTTGCGCTGGGCATCGGTGAGCGCAAAAAATACCCGCTTGGCGTGCTCAAAGCGGGCGTTATTAATGCCGCCTGTACAATCGTCTATTTCCGACATCAATTTTGCCAATTTCATTATCTCACCTCCCGCACGGCGGCGATATCGTCATATCGGATGTCTAGTGGTTCAATAGAGTATTCTGCTATCATGTGTCGTCGGTCGTTGGAGTCCGGGAGCTCCAAAGGAAGCGTCGTTGTAGTTGTATACACTTCACGCGCCTCTTTGACGCCCCAACACGTCCCCGTCCACCATTGCCCGCACACGCTTTCAATTGCATATTTCATATCGTGCCCCTTTCGGCTGGTTCGGTCACCTCATTAGAGCTTAACTCTTATGCACATAGCTGTCAACAAGCAATACACTGGACGTCGATAACGTATTGCAATAACTCCATTTTAGCAATGTCTATTAAAGCGATGGACTTTGCCGCGTGCGGGTCGGTTGCCCACACGGCACGCATCCAATGGTATAGGTGCTCATCGTTGCGAAGTGCCACAATGGCCACAACGTACCTACTCGTTATCATTTAATATGGCTTTTCGAAGCTCATCCTTACTGCCGATGCTGGCCGCGGCGGAGCCCACCTTCACATAAACACGAATATTCCGGTTGTCTATGAATATTCGGCCGCGGCTTGAAGCTAACAACGGATGCCGAATATAATTAATATTGCCTAGCACACCAACAAGCGCTTGTGGTGAGATGCGTTTATTTGCTACTTGCAACACGGCCGCCGCCGCTTCGCCGCTCACTAGGTCGCCTGTAAATCCCGGTTGCTCTAATTCGATGGCTTCCGTTAATATTTGTTCGGCCACCCCGAGCGAAGTTTCTTGCGCTTCCGCCGTTGAACTCGTGACGGGCGCCCGGCCGAGTACATTAACCGTAACTGGTCTTGACGCCAAATAGTGGGCAACATGAGCACGCCCCGCACCTTTGAGCCAAACATAGAAATTGTAGAAATAGGCATCCGTCATGCCGTCACGATACAGGTCATCCAAACTTTGCTGGGCGGTGAAAAGCACGCAGTAGCGCCTATCGTCACGCATTTTAAGCACGGCATCCTTGTGGTTGGAGAACATTAGAAAATTAGCACAATTGCCCCCTGTGTACTGGTCGACGCCCTTGCGTTGCAGGCTAACCCGCTCGTTAGTGATAAGAGGCTTAAGGGTGTCGGCTAACTCCATTCGCCCAGCAACACGTAGTTCTTCAACGCATATTAGCAGTTTGTTCTCGACCCAACCGTTGAATTTGTTGCTAACGTCGTTCGGGTTAAGTTGAAAGCAATAATTTTCGCCTAACGCGTATTCTAACGCGGTATAGAGCGCGGTTTTACCGTTACCTTGCATGCCTTGCACTAGTGGACCCCATTGGAATTTGACACCGGGCATTTGGACGCATGCGGCTAAATAGCTAAGCAGTATTTCTCTATCGGCTTCATTAGGTAGCAAGCGGGCCACGTGCTCCAAAAACGGCTTGACGTCACCGTCCACCCGCTCGCCATAGTGGGGGGTGAACACGTTAACGCGCTTCCCGTTGTGGTCTTCACGGACGTGGCCGGGCGGGTCCATTGGACTGAAATAGGTATCGTCTGCTTGGGCAGTTTCAAGCGCCCGTGACTCGGTAAAAGCCTCAAACGCGTTGGTCGTTTTAGATGTGCCCGTCGGGTCAAGATAAAATTGATAGCCCCCGTACCATACCCTAAATCGAGATCGGTCCATTAATACACCGTGTGGCGTAAGTATTTTATCTTGACTTAGAATATATGTACAACCTGTAAAATAGTCTATTTGTTGCTCCGGGAATAACCATCGTGGCGCGCCGTCTACCCGTTGCATTTTTGACTTATCGGGACGGGGCACGTCATAAACGGATTGTTGGGCACCCACGGAGCCCAGTATCGTGCGCTCTAAATATTCAGGGCGGTCGGTCCATTTGCCACGTCGAAGGGCGCTTTGTTGCATCAGGCTACGGATGCGCTCGCAATTTTTGCCCGTCCAAAAGGCGAGATGAGCCGCAAGGGCGGCATCCGCTTTGGAGCAATCATAGGGCCGTGCGCCGTGGTCGTCGGGATACACGGCCCCGAGCGCATCGCCATCGCCATCCCATAACTGGGCAAAACTGGCAGTAGCGCCAAAAGCCGCCCGGGCGCTTACCGTCCCCTTGGCCCGCTCAATAAGGGCGGTATCATCTTCGGGGCCCGTCCATTCGGGCACGGGCTCGACGGTCCAAGATGCGGGCGCGCCGCCCACGGTATTGGGCGCCAAATACTCATTGACAAGGCCACACAGGGCCCCGGTGTGCTCGGTGTTACAATCGCCAACGGTGGCATTGCCCGATAGCGCGGCGAAGCGCCCTTCGGTGTATAGCTCTAACTGGTCACGATATTTACATTTACGGTCTGCGGGCGCCATCCCGCGCGCTATTATGTGCAACCCACGGCCGCTCGATGACACGTTACAAGATGCGCCCGGGAAGCGGCCGAGCGTCTCGCGGGCCATTTCTGACCACTCATCGCCGCCACCATAGCAATTATCAATGTCGATGAAAAAGTATGGGTCATCACGGGTAAACACAAACCCGACGCCATAGGGCGCGCCAAGTTTTTCTTGTTGAGCATAAGCGGTGTCCGCGTCAACCCATGCTTGCGGACTGTGCGCATCGCACATATCAAGCGTAAACGGGTCGAGTGGCAATTTATCAAGGCTACCCCGAGCATTGAGCACACCCTTCCATAAGATAAATTGCTTATATTGGCGCAAGCCTTGTAGTCCATTGGGTAATACTAGCATATTGGCGCCCCCGATCCGTAACACACTAACTCACGTAAAGTCGTGGCCGTTTCAGGCTCATCGCCATTTTTTATCCCGAAGGTTACAACCCTATCCACACCCCGCCCGTGACGCCACAAATATCGAAGTACGGCGTCGAAGAGATACTCCATTTTAGAGTAATCCGACGTAATGAAATCCCGGGTAGCGGTACGCCCAGCATAGTCGTATTCATGTGTTATCTGTATTACCATTTTATCCATTGGCCACCTCAAACAAATCATAAATAGACTGGCCGCCAAGACATCTTAGTAGTGTTGAGCGGGTGCCTATAATGGGCAACATGTACTTTCGTGACGTAATGGTCACAAGGGTTAACCGGTCTATCGTCATCGCACCTAATACAAGTGCTATATCTTGGTGATGCCCCGTTAGAATGACTTGGACGCCATTGGTGTCCCTATATGAAATTTGCATTTAGTATTCCCCCTTTCCATTGGCATCCCATACGCGCGGTACGGGGCGCCCCTTGCCAAAAGCTTGCCGACATTGCCGCGCGTCGCACGCCAAGCGCTTGCGCCACGGCACGCCCACGGCTTGCCATATAGCGGAGCCCGGGTCACCACGGCGGGTACGGGAGCTTTGCCTGTGACCATATACGGCTAACCACTCTTGACCGGCCGCTTCGAAGCGCTCCGCTATATCCCTGTAAATCGCATTACAGGCATCAATGGCCCACGGGTGCAACGTGGCCGGGCCACCCCCGGGCGCCCATAAAGTGCTCCGGAGCCCTTCGACGCCTTCATAGTTACCGTCAATTTCAATACCTATTGTAGTGGGTGACAACCTTTGGGCGTGCCATATCATATCTTCTGGACGGTTAATCAGTATCGGGGTGCCCAAACGGCTAACACCATAATGGGCGTTGACACGACTCCAACCCAAAGGCTGTAACGGCATTTCACAACCCGTTTGATGTAAAGTTACACCGATTATTGAACTCCAGGGGCGCAAGTGCGCAAATAACTTAGGTGGTTTGTGCGATTTTGATATATCGTGAATACCTAAATCGTCAACAGACGCATGACCCGGCTCACCGTTGGCCTGGTTTAAAATCGCTCGCCACGTTATCGGCCCAACAATTCCGTCTTGACAAACACCAAGCGATTGTTGTAAATCATGAACCACGCGGTCAGTTTGTAGCCCAAACACGCCGTCATTATCGCCGTAGTCGTACCCCAGTAAATCACCGAGTTCTTGGAGCCGCCGCACGGCGGCTCCCCTATCCCCTATTTGTAGGTTTCTCATTTCGATGCATCTCCCTTCCGATTAAAATTACATCAACTACCAATTGGAACACTTGATAGATAACCATTGCCAACAACACCGAATCGGGCTCGTATATGGTCGGTTCGGTCGTTACAAGCGCTATAGCCACACAGGATAAGACCGCCATCGTGCCCAGTAAGTGAAACCAGACACATGCCATTAAGTATTTTTTCATGACTTCACCCTTGCCCACTCTTCGCCAATTTCGTATTCATTGGGCATTGCCGCGTCATCGCCGTCTAAATCTACGGTTGGGCGGTCGTAGCCGTTGTACTGTGACAAGAGCG